>UMHF01042395.1_pt1 | contig 290805 bp, 238 predicted proteins | sample 1965431 | NCBI WGS metagenome assembly UMHF01 (sample SAMEA4836088, study PRJEB28245) | human gut metagenome | biome: gut microbiome; material: fecal sample | place: Denmark | collected 2008
TCAATCGCGGATTAAGGTGCAAGGCTATCGCTGAATAGTTACATAGGATACTTAAGAGTGTGAAACTAGCCTCAAAATAGTACCTTTTATTAATGTCTATGACTCGATATGCGTATCACTTCAATAAGAAACGATACACATATTATAAAGATAAAATAGAGTCATATATACAACGAAATTGTTATACTCAACATTATTATCAGACAATATATAGCCATATTGGGTAAATAATTATCCATACATGGTTTAATTTATTACATAACCTAAAAATAATAAGTGGTATGAGAAAACTTACATTTTTAATTTTCACATTTATTATCTTAACGGGAATAAATGTAGGTAAGGCGCAAACGGCATTACCTTATAGCATTAATTTTGCAGACAGCCAGGAAGGATGGACTGCAGTAGATGAAAGTTCCATTCCTGGGAACACATGGACTTATATGCCAAAATGGGCCTATATCCAAGGAAAATATTATGGCAGCATTGTCCTTAAGATGGATTATTCATCAGCCAGTAACGATTATTATATCTCACCAGATTTTTCTCTAGAGGCAGGAAAAACATATGCTGCTGAATTCAATATATGTAGTCAATCTGACGGAAACGCAAACACTGTATCGTTTGAATATGGGACGTCAAACAGTGATATGACTGCATTTTCAAAACTTTCGGATGTAACATTAAATGACAATTCGGAGTATCCTGCAGCACAAAAAGTTGAAATAAAAGTCAATGAAAACGGTAAATATTATTTTGCTTTTCATTGTACCAGCCAACAATTTAACGGGACTGTTCTTTTATTTGAATTTAAATTATATGAAGAAGGAGGAAGCGTTATTGATCCCCCCGATGAACCTATCGTCAGCATCCCATATCATGTAGATTTGACAACCGACTATGCTGATTGGACTGCAGTTGACAATAATAGAGATTCACATACATGGACGCCTGTTAATAATTTCGGTCCGATGTTGGAAATGCCCCTGACAGGCCAGAATGATGATGATTACTTTTCTCCTAAAATAAGCTTAAAAGGCGGTGTCACTTATAAGATTACAACCAATGTAGCTGTACAAGGCTATCCCAAAGGATATGATGTTGTAACACTTACCCAAGGAACAGATAAGACCAATATGACTCCATTAAAACAGTTGAATTTAATTAATAGTGGAGAAAATATTGAAGAAAACTATTTCACTCCGGGTGCAGACGGAGATTATTATTTTTCATTCTACAACACATCAAACAGTGGTGGAAACACTCTTCAACTTTATTCATTTGCAATTGAAGAATACGCAGGAACCATCACGCCTGAAACAGAAATCTATACTACAGATTTTACAGGAACAGATCCTCTTAAAGAATGGACTATTATAGACTCAAATAATGACAACGTAAAATGGGCCATTATAGATGGATACACGGGTCCATCATATGACGGGAATTTATCAATGTCAGCTGCTGATGACTGGCTGATTTCTCCTGCGTTAGATATGGTGGCAGGCAAAGACTATTTAATAAGATATACAATCTCTCAAGCCGGCGCTTTTGAAGCCGACGAACTTACTATAAAATATGGAACTGCACCAACCGCTAAAGGTCTGGATAAAGAACTTGCAAAAGAAACTATAAATCTAAATAGCGGTTCTGTAGAAAAGATAATTCGTTTTACTTGTACAGAGTCGGCTTCTACATACATCGGTTTTAATTTAACGACGCCAGTGCCTAATGGTATCGTGACAATAAATAAGATCTCAGTTGTTCAAACATCAAAAGCACAACCAATGAGTGTGGAAAATCTTGATGTATCTTCAAACTTTACTCAAAAAAACGTAACTTTTAAATGGAAGAATCCGTCATATGATGTAACTAATGCTCCAATTCTTTCACCCGTAGATATTAACATATATGAGAATGGTGTAAGAGTTGGTTCTGTCGAAAATTGTGAAGCAGGGTCAACTGGAACATATACATATAACCCAAAGAATTTCGGCGGTATTGTCACATATAAGGTAACTGCTTCTCTCAACGGAATAGAGTCATTACCAGTCGAATTTGAAATCAATCTTGATGATGTACAAGGTGAGGCTGCTGTTGTACGTGAATTTATGACAGCTAATGATTATACAGAATGGATTGTAGAGAATAAAGACGGTGGGAACACCTGGCAGCAGATAACATACGAAGATGGCGGAATGTCTGTAAAACGAGGAAACAAAGACATTCATGACGATTGGGCAATAACACCTGGAGTCACATTGGAACCAAACAAAAGATATATAATAAAGTTTTATGTATCAACAAGTATGAATTATGCAGGAAGTTTAGATGTGTGGTTGGGTAATAGCCAAACATCTGCCGGTATGACGTCAAAATTAATTTCACTTGAAGACATTTGTTACAATGGCTATGTAGACACAACAACTCCACAATTCAGTGTTGAAACTGAAGGTGTATATTATATTGGCTTCCATGACAGCAAGACCGCAAATAGTATGATTATAAAGGGCGTTGGTATTTATTATATTGACACAGACGAAAAAGAGGTCCCCGTAATGGAAATACCATACACTGAAACCTTTGATCAAAGTGCAACAACTCCCAATGGATGGAAGATAAGCCGCAGCAGCACGCAGTATGGTTTTTACGTATCTAATATTAGTTTAGTTTCAAAAACGTTTGGAACTAGAGCATATTCTGGAGCTAATGCATTATATGCAGCAGGTGGAGCACCTGAAGCAAGAGAAGAAATTATTTATACTCCAAAATTTACATTAGAATCAGGAAAAACCTATAATATAAGTTTCATGTTAAACATGACACAAAACAATTCGAAGAATACACTTTCTTTATATAAAGCAACAGAGCAAGATGAGTCTAACATAATTGGTGAATCACTTCTGCAGACTGACGAAACTACAAACAAAAGTTGGATAAAGCAAAACATTGAAATATCTGTAGATAACACCTCAGACTATTGCTTTGCAATAAAAATAAATACAAATGAAGCAAACGGAGGTGAAATTATTATTGATAATTTCAATGTTGATGAACAGATACAGATTGCCACTGTAAAGCCTGCTGCAATATTAAATGCAAAAGCATCTGCAATAAATTCAAACAAGAGTGTACTTTTTGAATGGACACATCCTTTAGTTGATGAAGAAGGCGAGAAAATACAAAATGGTTCTATCATAAATACAAAAATATATGATGGTGATGAATTTATCGCTGAACATTCTGTGAAAGTTACTGATAATACGAAACCACTTGATGTAACCTACGTTTATACATATAGTGACAACAGCAAATTTTCAGGACAGAAAATATACAAATTAATACCTTGTATTGATAAAGAAATAGGTCAACCAACATCATGTGTTTTAAAAATTAGCAGTTTCACTGATGGTTATCTCAAAGAACATACATATGTTGCAGACTTCGCAGAAGATAATAATAGATGGAAAACAATTGACGGTGACGAAGATGGCAACACCTGGAGCCACGACGAATCAGCAATAACTACTAATGGTAAAGACGAATGGCTTATATCACCAGAGGTAAAACTTGATCCTACGAAATCATATTATGTATTATGCGAATTCGAAACCGATCTAAATCAAAGCGTAAACATTAAATTTACTCGTGGTAATGGCCAAACTATTAATGATCAAATAGAAATTATAGACGAGTTCAACGATATAATAATGAACGATTATACACAAATGGAAGTCGGTACGACATTCCATCCTGAATCAGAAAGTAATTTCTTTGGCATCCACATTGAAAACATGAATGGAACAAATGTCAGAATTAAAAATCTGAAAATAATGCGTCTATTTACTTCAGACGAGCCTGAGCCTCTTCCATATTCTGAAGATTTTGAAAATCGTACAGATATTAATGAGACGACGCTATTTACGAATAAATGGGGATGCAGAACTTCATCTTCTGAACTATTCCATATAACAACTATGCCCGATAACACAATTACAGCACATTCAGGAGAATATGCTGCCGTTGCAAACGAATATACAATTGGCGGAAGAAATGAACTTCTTTATACTCCATATTTTACGCTTGAACATGGCAAGACATATGAAATTTCGTTCTATCTATATATGCCAGGAAACGGTGAGAATAAGACAACAGCAAATGTCATATTGGCATATACACAAGAGGAAAGCGGCATAGAACTTCCTGTGCTTCAAAATATCAGCGAACCGGTTAAGGAGTGGACAAAATTTACTATTAAATATGTTCCTGAATATGATATGGACTATTGTTTCTATTTTGAGTTTAATGCCGAATCTGCAAATTCAGGAATTATTGCGTTCGATGATTTCAAAATTGAGGAAGTCGAAGGAACTGACATTAAAGAGAACATAGAAAAATGCGAGATGCATTATATATCTTCAACATCAACACTATACGTTCCCGATAATATTAAATCTGTATCAGTGTTTAACGTACAAGGACAAAATGTTCTCAATACACAGTGTTTAAATAATACAATTTCGTTGGCTGAGCTATGTAGAGGCATTTACATCGTCAAGGCCATGACAAATGATGGAAATACACTTTCAATGAAATTAGTAAAGAAATAAATTAAACCTACAGCACAGTCTCATTTTGTGAGACTGTGCCAAACTTAATACAATAATTATGAAGAAGAACATACTAAAAAAAATTATATTGCTAACAGCAATGTTCTGTGGCTGTGTTAATGCAACGATGTCACAAGAATACGGCCAGCCTATATCAATGGAAGGTGTAGATATGTATGGATTTATTACATTTTCACCTATAAATGAAATTGACGATATGATCCCTGGCCTATATAAATTCGGTATAGAGAATAATTATCGTCCAGATGATAATAGCGTATTATTCAATCGCTATATATCAGGAGGTGGAGTATATCACAATGGAAAAATTTATTGCAATATTTATAGTGATGAGACAAATCTTCCAAAACAAAAACCTGTATGGACGATACTTGATGGAAATACTTATGATGTGTTATATGAAAAAGAACTAGAGGACAACTGCCAATGCACAACGACATCATTGGCCTATGATGTAACAAATGATAAAATATATGGCATTGTAGTAGACTTTACAACTTCTCATTTAGTTGAAATAGACCCAGAAACTGGAGATATGCAAAGAATAGGTAAAGACTTTGACAGCAAACTACGTTTTAAAACTCTAGTTTCAACCAATAACGGAATGCTGTATAGTGTGGTTATTGACACTGAGGATTATAACCAATATTTATACAAGATAAGAAAATCTGATGGTATGGCTGTAAGAGTTAAAGCGATTACGGGCAAGAATCTTATTGGTCCTGAAGACTATTTAGTAAACAACGGAACAGAACAGGCAATGTTCATAAATAGGGCTACCGGTAAGGTGTATTGGATATTCGAAAGTAGTAGCATGATACTTGATGGAGAATACACCCCTATCGTCGAGCTGAATCTTACAAACGCAGAAGGAACCATTGTTGCATATCTTACAAGAACATACCAGGTCAGCGGTGCATGGTTAAAAGAACCTAATGATGGTGCACCGGGAATTGTTTCAGACTTTAACTTTATCACTCCTAACGAAGGTTCTGTGGCTGGTTTCTTCCAATTTCAGATTCCATCTAACAGCTACCTAGGAACCCCTCTTACAGATGATAAATTGAGAGTTAGAATAACAGAAGGAAGCCAAACTCTTATTGACAGTACAGCGGCTCCAGGTTCTTTGTTCAAAAGTAAGGAAATTATTTTGCCTAATGACAACCATACGGTATCAATAACTATATCTAATGAATATGGAGAAGGTCCAACTATCAAACGTACATTCTATGTAGGCTATGATTTGCCTAAGGCGCCACAGAATATAAGACTTACATATGAAGGTCTTACAACTACACTGACATGGGAGGCTCCAACAGAAGGTATTAACGGAAATGCCATCGACAAAGATAATATCACATATAAAGTTATAAGATATCCAAATGAAATAACTGTAGCTGAAAATCTTAAGGAGTGTAAGTTTACAGAGACTCACCCTGAAGACATGACACGTTACGTATATACAGTGACATCAATGTATAATGGCAAAGAAGGAGATTGGGGATTCTCGAACAACCTAATCATTGGCACTCCACTGACTCCTCCATATGGAGGAATGTTTACAGATCCTGCAGACATGCTCAATTACTATACCCTACTTGATTCAAATGGTGACGGTTATTGTTGGGGGTATGACTCAAATACAAGAAGTGCAGTATATATTTTTAATCAAAACAAAGATGCAGACGATTGGATGATAGCTCCTCCTATCAATTATAAGAAAGGTGTAAGCTACATGTTAAAGTTTAAGGCTTATTCATCATTATCACAATATCCAGAATCAATGGAAGTTACCTTTGGTAAAGGGCGTACACCAGAAGAACAGAACTTACAATTAATTAATATACCGGAAGTTCCAGGAGCAACAGAAGAAAATCCTGTAACAGAATATTCGATTCCGATAACCGTAGAAGAAGATGGTATATATTATTATGGCTTCCATGTAACATCACCTAAATTCCATGAATTTTTGTATTTGTTTGATATAAGACTAGATATTGCAACTGATGTCAAGACTGTTAAAAGTAATGATTGCATAACAATCAGCACAAGCAAAAACAACATAGTCATACAAAATCCTCATATGGACAAGATTTCTCTATATACAAGTGACGGCATGCTTATTGATACTTTCACAGAAACTGCTTACAACCGTTCTCTTAAATCTGGCATATATATAGTGAGAGATGGTTGTTCTACTCATAAGATTATAATTCAATAAAATAGGAAAAACATATGAGAATAAAAACAATATTGTTATTTGCAGTACTAACTGCAACATCACTCTCAATATGGGGACAATGCAAATTGTCTCCATATACCCAACAATTTGTAGAGACTGTTAGGAAAGAAAATATATCTGATGTTCAACGTCTAAGAAGTGCTTATTATTTTAAGCAAGATGATAATAAAGAAAAAATTATAATATCAGCCTTTATTCATCTTTATGACGGATATGATTCAGATATCCTTAGAAAATTTGGAGTTAATATCAGAACTATATTAGGAAATATTCTTACGGCCGACATTCCATTGGAAAAACTCGACAATATTGTAGCTTTAGACGGAGTGAAATATATTGAAATGGGTTCCCCTATAAGAAAAAATCTCGACAAAGCTCGCGAAGAAACCCGAGTTACCGACATTCAAAAAGGGATGTCACTTCCTGAGGAATATAGAGGTAAAGACGTCGTGATAGGTGTGGTTGATAATGGCTTTGAATTTGGGCATCCTAATTTTTATTCACGGGATAAATCAGTGTTGCGAATAAAGAGAGTATGGGATCAAAATATCCAAGGAACCCCTCCGGAAGATTTCGGTTATGGTTGTGAATACACAACAACAGAAGATATTCTAACAAAGGTAACTGACACTAGTAATTCGACACATGGAACACATGTATTGGGCATTGCAGCAGGAGCAGATAATACAGATGACAAAAATGTATATGGTGTAGCCACAGATGCCGAAATAGTATTGGTGTCTCTTAATGGCAACGAACTTATAAACAGTGATAACACTGCGGTTCTTGATGGCGTGAAATATATTTTTGATTATGCAAAATCTGTAAATAAACCTTGTGTCGTAAATCTAAGTCTTGGCAGCCACCTTGGACCGCGCGATGGTTCATCCACCTTTGATTTACTTACGTCTGAGATGCTCGGTCCAGGACGTATCCTTGTTGGAGCTGCCGGAAATGATGGAGGCTCAAAATGTCACGTTAAAAAAACATTTAACGGAGAAAAGACTGATACTCTTGCAACATTTCTCGATTTTAAATACACATATCCACAATCAGGAACAGTAGAAATATGGTGCGACAAAGATATGGCGATTAAGTTTATCCCATTTGTATACAGAGCCAACAATAATACCATAAAGAAAGTTTATGAGCCTGCAATATTTAATATAACACAATGCGACAACCGTTCATACAACTTCACAATTGACAATGATTCTATTTCCGGAAATTTATCCGTTACCGGTGAAATAAATCCTATAAATGGTAAAACACATCTCATGTTGAATTTCAATTATTTGAATACGCCAAATTATTATCATGGCTTATATATTATATCATCAAATAAAGGTGATATAAATATGTGGACGGAAAATATATATTCACAATTCAGCAACTATGGCCTTAAAGGATTTGTAGACGGTAATGATGACATGACTGTTGGAGAAATTGGCGGTACAGGAAAAAGAATTTTGTCTGCTGGAGCATATGTGACATGTGATTATTGGTTGCAATTCGGAGTTCCACACTACATTGACGAGAAAGTTAATAGATTAGCATCGTTCTCTAGCCATGGACCTACTGCAGACGGAAGAATTAAACCTGATATTACAGCTCCTGGTACATTCATTAAATCATCCCTGTCAAACTATTATACAGGCGACAAAACAACATATTGTACAATAAACTGGAACGGTAATAAATATGAATATGGTTATATGCAAGGAACATCAATGGCTTCACCTTTCATTACAGGAGTAGTGGCAACATGGTTGCAGGCTTATCCTTATCTTACACCAGAAGATGCATTAAAAATAATGCAAAAAACTTCACGTCACGATTCATATACAGGTGAAGAGATTCCTACGAACAATTGGGGATATGGCAAGATTGACGCATATGAAGGTATTAAAGAATGTATACAACAAGCAAGCGAGATCAAGCCTACTGTCATAAACAATCCTCATATGATTATTTTTAATGGTAAACAGATAAAAGTTGTTCCAGGCTTTTATGATACAAACATCTGTATGCAATTATATAATCTTCAAGGAATATGCGTAGCAAAACATACAATTAGCGACATTAATGCCGGGGAAGAAATCGTATTCGATACAGATTGTATTCATAATGGTGTATATATATTTAAAATCTCTGGTGAAAAGACAAAATCAATAATTAGAAAAATAATAATTCAATAAATTATGATTAAAAATATTATTTTTGCAACAATAATTGCTATTACAGCACCTGTTTGCGCACAAGAAACAACGACAATCCCTACAATAGGGGAAATGGAAGGCGATTTTTTAGTATTAAATTCGCAAGAATATAACGGAGAAAAAAGTTTGGCAACAATAAAACCTTTTAATATTGTACCAACAGACAATAGTTCTATCTCGGTAAGCGGGTTTTATATGAATGGATGTATTGATTTTAATGCTGAATATAACGAAAACACAGGTTCTATTAGTATTCCATCAGGTATTCCTGTATTTGATATGGAAACATATATGGTATATTTATATCCTTGGGATTCTGAAGCCGGAGAAGAAATCTTAAGGCCTATTGAATATAAATATATTGGCAATAATACTTGGGAATGTAATACAGACCTCATGCTAGTTGCTGTACAAGGCGAAGAAAAACAGACGGTTACATTCTCTAATGGGTCACGTATAGTACGTTGTAATGGCCAATCAAACAACACTTCATATGTTGGTTCCACAGGCAATCAAGATGAATATATCGAGTCTAGACCCTCTTATGTAGCAATAAATGGAAATACCATTGATATTTATAACATATTGCAAGCAGATCAATATGGTTATGGTGTACATTTGAGTGGAACAATCAACAAAGATGTTAACGAAGTAATGTTTAGATATACACTAACAGGACATGCCAATGATGGTACGTATAGAATGCTCACAGGATGTGAGTATGACGTTGAGACAAACATGCCCACAGGAATGTCTTATCCTGAGACAAGCAATGTGGGTATGATACATGCAACCATTGATATGGAAAAAGGTGAAATAGCCTTCAATCCGATGGCAATATGGGCTGCAGAATACGACACCAGTACAGGTAATATTTCAGTTAATGAAAATTTACTCTATGAATTTGTTAAAACTGTAAATGTAAATTATGACATTAATAATTCTGATGTCTCGGCAATAGAAACGCCTAATATTGCAGATACAAATAAAAAGGTAAAACAAATAAACTATTATGCGATAGATGGAAGCAAACTTAAAACACCTCAATGCGGCAGCCTTGTTATAAAAATGACAATATATAATGACGAGTCAAGAAAAGCTGAGAAAGTTATTTTTAAAGGATACGAATAACATCTACAATTATATAATATAGCAAAGAAGCGGAATTTCTTATATACAGAAGTTCCGTTTCTTTGCTATATTATTGACAAAAACTATCCATAGTAAATCTCAAATAAATAATACATACTTATTTTTTATCTTATATATTACTATGTTTACCCAAATAACACATATATCAAATCAAATATATAAATTTACACTTTGATACATCAAATACGTATAATGATTTCACATTAACAGTCATGGAAAATACAATTTTCACGTTTCTAGCGACAATCAAGTTAATTGTGTCAAATTATCAATCTTGTTAAGGTGTAAAAAATGATTATGGCAAAAGATGTTTTATTACAAAAGTTTAATTTTCTATTATTTTTTCACCACATGCTTGTTAATAAACAATTAATTATTTATCTTTGTATAGGATTTAAAATTATCCTATTCAAGTTTAGAACCTAAAATCTGCATGAAAAAATAGTGACCTAAGCCACTACTACATACTTGCAGAAGAAACCTTAAAAAAGAAAGACAACAATTATATGGTATACATATCTCTACCGGAGAATAGCACAAGGCAGTTATCTTTTTATCTTGCCATGGAAGAATACGCAGCCAGAAACATCAATGAATATGATTGTTTCTTTCAATGGCAAGTTGAGCCATCTGTGATATTTGGGCGCAATCAATTGATTGAGAATGAAGTAAACATTGAATATTGTCGCAAGAATGGCATAAAGATGTATAGACGCAAAAGTGGCGGAGGGTGTGTATATGCAGACATGAGCAACATCATGTTTTCATACATAACAAGTGAAGAAAGTGTAGGCTTCACTTTCAACCGATACATTAACACCGTAATACATTTACTTAGAAAATTAGGCGTCGAAGCCACAACAAGCGGGCGTAATGACATTCTGATTGATGGTAAGAAGGTATCCGGAAATGCATTCTATCATATACCTGGACGAAATATAGTACATGGCACCATGCTCTATGATACAGACATGCAAAACATGGTAGGAAGTATTACTCCATCAGACGAAAAACTGATGAGCAAAGGAATAAAGAGCATAAGACAGAGGATAAATCTTCTAAAAGACTATATCAGCCTTAATATTGATGAATTTAAAGAATATGTGAAGAAGAACTTATGTGATAAGGAAATCGTACTAACGGAAGAAGATGTCGAAAAAATCAAAGAAATTGAAAAAGAATATCTTTCAACCGAGTTCATCTACGGCAACAACCCCAAATATACTGTTATTAAACGTAAAAGAATTGAACATGCAGGAGATTTTGAGTTGAGGATGGATATAAAAAATGGCATAATAAGAGATATTGAAATATTGGGTGATTTCCTAATCACAGGTGATATAAACGAAAGCATTAAAAACCGGCTTAAAAATGTGAAATTGGATAAGGAGTGTATTGAAAAAGCGTTGCCGGAACAGCTTGATGATGTCATAATGAACTTAAATAAAGACGAATTTATTAATATCATAATAAACTAAAAACATTTAAAAACCTTAGAAAATATGGAAAACAAAAAGACCTGTCTGCATGACAAGCATGTTGAGGCCGGAGCGCTAATGCAACCCTTCGGCGGTTTTGATATGCCAATTCAGTACACATCAATCATCAATGAACACAATGCGGTAAGACAGCATTGTGGAGCGTTTGATGTGTCACATATGGGCGAAATAACCGTTACAGGTAATGATGCAGAGAAATATGTAAGTCATATATTTACAAATGACATTAAAGACGCCACAGTAGGCAAAGTTTACTATGGCATGATGCTGTATGAAGATGGCGGTGTTGTAGATGACCTTTTAGTATATAAAATGGGAGAAAACAACTTCTTCCTTGTAATAAATGCAGCCAATATAGATAAAGATGCTAAATGGATTAACGATAATGCAAAAGGCTATGACGTTGAGATAACAAACCGTTCAGACTATTACGGCCAGTTGGCAGTGCAAGGTCCTGAGGCAGAAGATGTCATGAGAGAGGTTTTAGGTCAAGAATGTAGTGACCTTACATTCTATACAGCTAAAACTGTAATGATAGATGGTGTAGAAACAATTATAAGCCGTACTGGATATACTGGCGAAGACGGATTTGAGATCTATAGTAGCCATGAATATATTAGAAAAGCATGGGATGAATTAATGAAGAGCGGACGCTGTAAACCATGTGGTCTTGGCTGCCGTGATACTTTACGTTTTGAAGCAGGACTTCCTCTATATGGTAACGAACTAAGCGACAAGATAACACCTGTTATGGCTGGTCTGAGCATGTTCTGTAAACTCGACAAACCAGAATTTATTGGAAAAGAAGCTATTGCGAAACAAAAGGCAGAAGGAATTAAGCTAAAGGTAGCAGGTATAGAACTGCATGACAAAGCGGTACCACGTCATGGATATACAGTAACATGCAATGGCAAGGAAATAGGAAAGGTTACAACAGGCTACCAATCAATATCCACTCAGAAAAGTGTATGCATGGCCTTAATTGATGCAGAATGTGCAAAACTTGGCAATCAAGTTGAAGTGCAAATTCGCAAGAAATCTTATCCAGGAACTATTGTGAAAAAAGCATTCTATCAAAAACATTATAAGAAATAAAAATATAGCTCATTATACAGCAATATTTTATAAGATTAAAACATAAATAACAACTAAAAATAAAGATAATATTATGGCAAAAGTTATTGAAGGACTCTATTACTCTGAGTCACACGAATTTGTAAGAGTTGAAGGTGAATATGGTTATATCGGTATCACAGACTACGCTCAAAATGCACTTGGAAACGTAGTTTATGTTGATATGCCTGAAGTTGACGACGAAATCGAAGCAGGCGAAGACTTCGGTGCTGTTGAAAGCGTAAAAGCTGCAAGCGACCTTATATCTCCTGTAAGCGGAACTGTCGTTGAGATTAACGAAAACCTTGAAGATACACCAGAACTTGTTAACAAGGATGCATATGAAAACTGGATCATAAAGGTTGAACTGACAAATAAAGAAGAACTCAACGAACTTATGGACGCAGAAGCTTATAAGAATTTCTGTGAGAAATAAAAATTACGTCAATATTTTGGGGTTAATTGAAGCGTGCATGTCTTGTTTCGTACAAAAGGGTGAATAAAAATCTAAAATATCTGATTTTGATAGCCATAAATATATGTACAACCTAAAGATTAAAACTTCAATTAACTCCAAATACTTCTTTATATTTATCGTAAACATATACAAACTCTTACACCTTAAATCCTAATGGCTTACAAATATTTTCCTCATACAGAAGAAGACATTGAACAAATGCTCAATGTCATCGGAGCTAAATCGCTGAAAGAACTTTATGCCGAAGTACCTGAAGAGATTATCTTTAAGGACCAGTATGAATTACCTGAAGCCAAAAGCGAAGTAGAAATACGTCAATTATTCAGCAAGATTGGCGAGAAGAACAAGAAATACACATGTTTTGCCGGAGCAGGAGTATACGACCACTATACCCCAGCAATAATACCACAATTAATACAACGTTCTGAATTCCTGACAAGTTACACGCCATACCAGGCTGAGATTTCACAAGGAACGTTACATTATATCTTTGAATATCAAAGTATGATGACAGAACTGACAGGTATGGATGTTTCAAATGCATCAATGTATGATGGTACGACTGCTACTGCAGAAGCTGTAATGATGGCATTCGGAGCTGCAAGAAAAGCAGATACAGTGCTTGTATCTGAAACGATAGATCCAAAGACTCTTGCAGTTATTAATACATATGCTCATTTCCACAATATCAAAATAGAAATGGTAAAGCAGGAAGAGGGAGTTACAGATATGAAATCAATGTCTTCTCTGCTTGAAAAAGGAAATGTCGCAGGAGTGGTTGTACAACAGCCCAATCGTTACGGAATAATTGAAGATTATGATGGCCTGGCAGATAAATGCCATGAACATAAGGCCTTAATGATTATGAATAGCGTAGCAGCTGACTTAGCACTACTAAAGACCCCAGGAGAACTTGGAGCTGATATCGCTGTAGGTGAGGCCCAGTCTTTAGGTGTTCCAATGTCATTCGGAGGTCCATATATCGGATATTTATGCTGTACAGAAAAGCTTATGCGCAAAATGCCAGGACGTATTGTCGGAGAAACACGTGACAGCAGAGGACAACGCACTTTTGTACTTACATTACAAGCAAGAGAACAGCATATACGCCGCCAAAAGGCAACATCAAACATTTGTTCAAATCAAAGTTTGATGGCATTATTTGTTACAATATATATGTCAGTGATGGGCAAAGAAGGCCTTAAAGAGGCTGCAACTCTATCATATTCCGGAGCACACTATCTTTGTGATCAACTTAAAAATACGGGACACTTTAAACTCGCATACGACAAGCCTTTCTTTAATGAATTCTGCGTCAAATATGACGGGAACGTAGACGAGCTGCAGAAAAAACTAATGGACAATGGTATTCTGGGCGGTATAAAAGTAGCAGATGACACAATAATGTTTGCAGTAACAGAGAACCGCACTAAAGAAGAAATAGACAAATTAGTTGATCTATGCAAATAAACATGTAACCGTTATTTTAACAATCTGAAAAAGCACAATCATGAATAACAAATTATATGGCAAATTAATATTCGAGTTATCTCACCCCGGAAGAAAGGGCTACTCGATGCCAGAAAATAAATTCGGCAATTATACTCTGCCCGCAGAAATGAAAAGAAGCAAAGATGCCATGCTTCCTGAATGTGATGAACTTACAGTTGTACGTCATTATACAAATCTTAGCGGAAACAACTTTGGTGTTAACAACGGCTTCTATCCCTTAGGAAGCTGTACTATGAAATATAACCCTTCAATAAATGAAGAAATGGCTGCAGCAGATGCATTTACAGCTTTGCATCCACTACAACCAGAAAATACATGCCAAGGTGCATTGGAGGTTTATTATAACCTCCAAAAATCACTTGCTGCAATAACAGGCCTTGAAGAGTTTACATTGAATCCTTTTGCAGGTGCACACGGAGAGTTGACCGGTCTTATGATTATTCGTGCATGGCATGAGAGCCGAGGCGACCACAAACGTGTAAAAGTAATTATACCTGACTCTGCTCACGGAACAAATCCTGCTTCTGCTGCAGTATGTGGACTTGAGATTGTTGAGGTAAAAAGTACAGTAGAAGGAATTGTTGACGTAAACGATCTTCGCGGACTGCTTGACGATACAGTCGCTGCAATGATGATGACAAATCCTAATACATTAGGATTGTTTGAAAAAGAAATTCCGGAAATAGCTAAGCTAGTTCATGAATGCGGTGGACTAATGTATTATGATGGTGCAAACCTTAATCCAATGCTCGGTGTATGCCGTCCTGGTGACATGGGTTTCGATGTAATGCACATAAATCTTCATAAAACATTCTCAACGCCTCATGGAGGTGGCGGTCCCGGCTGTGGTCCTGTAGGCGTAAGAAAAGGGCTGGAACATCTACTCCCCTGCCCTAAAGTAGTCAAAGAAGGTGACACCTACAAAGTTCAGACTCAAGGTGAAGGTGATATTCATGTAGGAGCATACCTAGGAAACTTTGGTGTTGCGGTAAAGGCTTATTCATATATTCTGTCATTAGGAAAAGATAATATAAAGATGGCAGGTCCATTAGCAACACTTAATGCTAACTATATTAAAGAACGTCTAAAAGATGTATACGACCTACCGATTGCCTCTATTTGCAAACATGAATTTGTGTTCAACGGACTCAAAGACAAATCGACAGGTGTGACCACTATGGATGTTGCCAAGCGTTTGTTGGACTATGGATTCCATGCTCCGACTATTTACTTCCCTCTGCTATTCCATGAAGCAATGATGATTGAACCGACTGAAACGGAAAGCAAGGAAACTATAGATGAATTTATCAACATTATGCGTATAATAGCCCAAGAGGCAAAAGATAATCCTGAACTTGTTAAAACTGCACCTCACAACACCCCAATAGGACGTGTAGATGATGTGTTGGCAGCCAAACAACCTGTGTTGAGATATAAAGGATAATCTCTTTACAGATTATTTTGGCAGTAAGTCTTGTCGATTTCTGAAATACACGAAGCCGGCAAGACTTACTTTTATCCCATAAAAATGTTTTAAAGAAGAATATCTTTATACAATATAATTAAAGAAAATACTAATAAATGAAAACAGACCTTATTATAATTGGTAGTGGCCCCGGTGGATATAACACTGCATGCCATGCTGCAAAAAATGGCCTCAATACAATAATTTTTGAAGACAGACAAGCAGGTGGAACATGTCTTAACAGAGGATGTATACCAACAAAAACACTATGCCATGAAGCAGACATGATAGAAGCAGTTGTAACAATGACAGGTTCACGACCTGAAGTTGATTTCAACAAAGCCATGACTCGCAAAGAACAGGCAACCGCCCAACTCCGTGAAGGAGTTGAGGGGCTTATGAAATCTCCTGGCATAACATTTATAAAAGAACGTGCTTCATTTAAAGATTCTAAGACTATTATTGCAGGCGGTGAAGAATATACAGCTGATAACATTATAATTGCAACCGGTTCGGAATCAAAATTACCTCCAATCGAAGGCATTGATGAAGAAGGAGTTGTTACGTCAACAGAACTTCTTAATTTGGAAAAGCTTCCAAAACATTTATGCATAATTGGAGCAGGAGTAATAGGGATGGAGTTCGCTTCAGTGTTTAAAACGTTTGGAAGCGATGTTACTGTCATTGAGTTTCTAAAAGAATGTCTCCCCGCCATTGACTCTGATATAGCAAAACGTATGCGCAAAGTTATGGAGCGTCGCGGAGTTAACTTTAATATGCAGTCTGCTGTAAAAAGCATACATAAAAATAACAATAAGTTAATAGTATGCTTTGACAAGAAAAACAAACCTCAAGAAGTTGAAGCCGATATTGTGCTTGTTGCGACAGGCCGCAAACCAAACATCGAAGGACTTGGGCTTGAAAATACAGATATCAACTATGATAACAAGGGAATCAAAGTTGATGACAATATGCAAACCAACATAGATGGAATTTATGCTATTGGTGATGTTAACGGACGTGCAATGCTTGCACATGCAGCCACTGCTCAAGGCATGAGGGCAGTAAATCATATTTGCGGAAAGAAAGATGCTATACACATGGAAATTATGCCCGCAGCAGTGTTCACTAATCCTGAAGTTGCAGGAGTTGGTTTAACTTCTGACCAATGTGACTCAATGGGTATTGAATATAATACCCGTAAAGGATTCTATCGTTCTAATGGTAAAGCTCTGGCTATGGATGAAAGCGAAGGCATGGTAAAGTTGATAACAGATAAAGATAATAAGATTATCGGATGCCATGCATATGGGGCTCATGCTGCTGATTTGATTCAGGAAGCAACGGCTATTATGAATTTCAACGGAACAACAGAAAACTTAGTGGATATAATTCATACTCATCCAACGCTTGAAGAAATTCTTCATGATGCAGCATTATAGCTTCTGACTATAAGCAGATTACTACCAAACGCCAAAGAGGATGTCTTTCTTTTTAAGACACCCTCTTTGTTATAATGTATTTATCTTATCATGATTTTACTTTATACATGCTAATTGCAATGTTTGCATGACACATAATTATCACTATTTCACAAATAGTTTATCTGCAGATGAAGCCTGAGACGGTACACCAACACGTCCACCAATATGGCAACTTCGCATCTCAACGTTCAACGTATTGTCAAAACTTACAGCATTATCCACCTCTTGAATTTCAACATTGCTAAAAATAACATCTGATATCGGTTTCCGAGACGTACCCTGTAATACTAATCCAGCCTTTCTTACTTTACGGCAAAAAAGACTGTCAACATAAATATTCTTTACATCTGTATAATGAATATTATTAAGTCCTTCGCCAGCATACATACTTGTAACATAGAACAAGTCTTCTACTTCATCAAACCTACAATTCTTCACATATAGATTTTTGATAAATCCACCACGATCAGGATTGGTCTTAATATATATTCCACGTTTACAATAACCACCATATGTGCAATTCTCGACAAAAATATTTTGAACTCCTGAAGACATTTCGCTGCCAAGCACTACAGCATGCAAACCTTTAAAACGGCAATTACGTATAATAATGTTTTCAGAAGGCATAGTTGATGCCCATCCGTCATTATCTCGTCCACTTTTTATTGCAATATTGTCATCACCATTATTAAACTCAATATTCTCTATCAAAATATTTCGTGAACACTCAGGATCGATACCATCATTATTCACAAGCTTTGCATCGTAACGAAGGGAACGGCATATGACATTCTCACTCTTAAGTAAATGAATACACCAAAAAGGCGAATTAGTTATAAACACATCAGATAAGGTTATATTTTTACAATTGTAGAATTGTATAAGCTGTGGTCTTAACCAAAAACCGTTACCAAAACGACGCAATTCAATGGGAATCTCTTCATGATTCATTTTACGGCTGAGAGCCTGCCCTTCCTTCTGCTTTGACTTCCATGTTGCAAACGTTGAAGAGGCATTGCCATCTATTTTTCCTTTGCCAATTATTGATATATCATGAAGATTATATCCATAAATAAAGGGACTGTAATTATATAAGAATGTACCTTCCCAACTTGTTTTAACGAGAGGAAGATAATATTTAGGATTAGAATCAAATTTTATAATAGCCCCATCCATAAGTTCAAGACACACATTGCTCACAAAATGTATGGGTCCTTTAAGCAGGAACGTTCCAGACGGCACTATAATATGAGCCCCACCCTGCTTCGCTGCACTTTGCATTGCTTTGTCAAAAGCCGGCTTATCATTTTTAACCCCATCTCCAATGGCCCCAAAATCTGTGATACTAATTATATTGTCTGAAATTTTTGCTCCTGTAATAATGGATAACAACGAATCACGTTTGTTAATCCGCTCTGATTCTATACTACGAAAAGTGTCAGCAGATATTTTTTGAAAGCCCCAAAGCACAAATAAGAATGCATACAAAATTATCCTCATAATAAAAGCATATAGTAAAAAATAGATTAGTTCAAAAAATACGACAACCGGATAGCTTCTTTTATAGGCTATCCGGTTGTTATCTATTTGATATAATTATTTTCAGACATTAGCATACCTTCTCCAAACGTTTCATAATAGAGAAGATAAACACTGCAGATATTAAACAGAGTACAACAAGAATACCCCACAAGATCCACAATGGCAGACCGCCCCATAGCATACCGATAATAGAAACTAAATAGTTACCAATGGCAGTTGCTGCAAACCATCCACCCATCATAAGTCCCTTATACTTTGGAGGAGCAACCTTTGATACAAAAGAGATACCCATCGGAGAAAGGAACAACTCGGCAAATGTAAGAACAAGATATGTGCCGATTAGGAGGTTTGGAGTTACACGATAATCACCCGTAGTTGATGCAAGTGCATCTGGAACAGGAAGTCCAAATGAACCAAGAACCATGATCATGAAACCAACAGCAGCGATAAACATACCTATACCTATTTTACGCGGTGCAGAAGGTTCCTTGCCCTTATTAGCCAAATAGCTGAATACAGCCATAGAAACAGGAGTAAGTGCAACAACGAAGAACGGATTAAACTGCTGGAACTTCTGAGGGAGGATACTGATAGACTCATCCATTGCATTGTAATTAAAGTACAACACAATAAGTGAAACTATAGTAACAATTGTAGAAATGATTTTACCTTTTGATTCTTTTGACTGGAATATAGCAAATACTCCGTAAACAGCGATTGCAATGAGTACCAGATTCCATACGTCAAAGCCAATACGTGTAAGTCCTGTGGCCGTTGCAGCCGTATAGTCACGCGCAAAGAAGGTAAGTGTAAGACCATTCTGATGGAATGCCATCCAGAAGAAAATTACAACAGCAAACACTAAGCAAAGAGCTACGACACGTGACTTTGTCTCTGCAGGAGTAAGTTCTTGAACATGAACTGAAGATTCGCCGTTATTTTCTGCTTCCTGCTTAACATTCACATCTGCATGCTTAAATGTCTTACGGCCTAAAACATAAATAAGCATAGAAATAATCAATGATACACATGCTACAGCAAATCCCATGTGATATGACTGTGAAAGCACGTTGATGTAGTCGTTTGCAAAATTTGTAAGAGAAGAAGCGTCAGTTGCAACATTCTGAGAAGATGCCAAAGATATAAACTTCGTCAAAGCCTCTCCTGAAAGAGTACCATCAAGATACTGGTGTGCAAGGGCAGGAATATCACCATTATAAACATAATTATGGGTTTTCATATACCAGTCTGTGATCTTCTCAGCCGCTGTAGGTGCAAAAAGTGCACCAATATTAATTGCCATATAGAATATTGAGAAGGCTGTATCACGTTTTGCAGAATATTTTGGATCATCATAAAGATTACCAACCATTACCTGCAAATTGCCTTTAAAAAGACCGGTACCTAGGGCTATCAGGAATAAAGATCCTACCATGGCAGCAATTCCTACAGCATTATTGCCAGTAGGTATCGCCAGACATATATAGCCGATAAACATAACTACGATTCCGGATGTCACCATCTTACCGAAACCAAATTTATCAGCCAATATACCGCCTACAACCGGGAGGAAATAGACCAATGCCAAGAATCCGGCAAAGATATTGGATGTAACTGTGGCTGTGAAACCAAACTTAGCCTGCAAGAATAATGTGAAAATTGCAAGCATTGTGTAATAACCGAAGCGTTCGCCCGTATTTGCAAGCGCTAACGCATAAAGCCCTTTAGGCTGTCCTTCAAACATATAATATCTACTTTTTAAATTATTAATATTTATTTCATTTCATAGTATTTTTACAAACATACAAGACAATAAACACAGAAAGTATTTTTATCTTATATTTTCATTATGCAAATATACACAATCCACACTATAAATGAAAATTATTGGTAAATATTTTTATATGAAAAACTATTTCTTTCATAAAGGAATAGGATCATTATGCAAGTTTAATACATATATTTTAACACAAAACGGATTTTATGTATTCCATAATCTAAATATTCATACCTTATAAGTATCTTTATGTTTTCTCTATAATAAAGAAAATGTCTATATAAATTCTACCAAAAATCAATTGATAGAGAAAAGGAAACCTAACTTGGCCATCAAAAAAGACAGCAAAGTTAGGCAACTAAACAAAAGTCTTGCAGTTATAAATAACAACAAGACTTTTATTATTTATTCATGAACATAAATATCCCAACCAAGATAATTTTCTACGGCCTCACTCAATATATCTACTACATCAGTGCGAACCATTGCCACATGATGTTCAAAGCCGTTCTTGCAAATAAACTTCATAAGTTTCTGCAAATTGTTCACTTTGGTGACAGCTATACATCCATCCATACCATATGGATCATTTGTAAGCTCTCCCTTTCCGAGATAACTCTTTATACAGCCGAGCGTATCATCCGTAGAGATGCGGAAGTATGTAAAATCTCCTTCAGTGCATTTTCCATACACAGCACCGAATGTATTAACCTTACCCAAGGTTCTACCAAGAACGCCAAGCGGTCCAAGCTTAAGGTCGTTATTAACAAAACTCTTCGGGAAGTTTCCACAGTGAGTACATACACATTTATTACGGTCTTCAGCAAAGTTGTTATTCCAATCTAGCAATGCAGCCGGTTTACCTGAAGCAAGACTCAAAGCATACATAGACACCGCTCCGGCGATATCAGTTTCACAAGCACAAGGAATAAGCTTTTCGCCAAGCATACTCATTGTAACGCATGCTGCGCATCCATAGTTCTGCTCAAGAGAATCCCAACACTGAATTGCAGCTGCATCAACCTCATTAGCCTGTATCCATTCTTCTACTGCCAATCCGAACTTAGCCTGTAATGCCAACTTTTCCTGATAAGCCTCTGGTACCTTTGCATAATGGCTTATCTCCTCCATTTTTGCCTTCAAAGCAGATGCTTCATTATCTATTTTTCTTGCATTGAAAAGAATCTCACTGAGGTCTACAGGCACAACAGTTATACCACTTGCCTGGAGAAGTTTCTCACTTGCACGACATGTGTTAAATCCGAGTGGACGTGTACCAATCTGGCCTATACGTGCATGAGTAAGTTTACGTACAACACGGCAGATGGCAGCAAACTTGTTGATATCCTTCATCAGCAAGTCGCTGTGTATAGAATAGGTGTGGAATGTTGTATCTGTAAACGGTATTCCATACTGATACAGGTTGTTACAAACAGATATCTTTCCACAGAAGGCGTCACGGCGGCTATCAAGATCAACTTTGTCGTTTTGGTCGTCGCAAGCCTGCACCAGAACAGGTACATGCAACTCTGCGCGACTGATAGCATTGATTATTCCTACTTCAAAGCCAAAGTTAGGCAGAGACACAATTATTCCGTCGATGTCATCACGGTTAGCACGGAACAGCGCAGCACATTTTTTGCCGTCTTCAACCGTCTCCATAGAACCACCGGTAGGAGTGTCCTGCTCATCCAATATAACATAGCCGTATCCGGCTTTATCTAACTCTTCCAACAACGTCTTACGTACATCAACAGCCAACTCTGAGTTGAAATACGCACGGGTACCGATAATCAGTCCAAACGTTTCCTTTCCTGTTTTAGCTTGTTTCTTCATAGTGTTTTCGTCTTTATTATTTATGATTTATTTTCTATTAACAGTATGTATGGCCTCTGTCCAACCAGCATAAAGGCGTTCACGCTCGTCACATGACATGGCCGGGAATATACGATTGTCAGATGTGCGCAATGCAGCCACCTCATCCATATCCTTCCAAACCTTGCGTGCCAGACCATTCATAATCATAGCTCCCATTGCTGATGCCTCTTCTATATCAGAGCGATTGATGCATGCATCAAGCATGTCTGCCTGAAATTGCATCAAAAGTTGATTCTTGGTAGGTCCTCCGTCCACACGCAGCTCCTTTAAAGTTATTCCGGCTTGTTTTGTCATCAGGTCAATCAAATCTTTTATTTGATAAGCTATTGCCTCCAATGCAGCCCTACAGATATGTCCTTTCTCTGTAGCCAAAGTCATTCCACATATCATAGCCTTTGCCTGAGAGTTCCACCACGGAGCACCGAGACCTGCAAATGCCGGTACCATGTAAACTCCTCCGTTATCCGGAACTTCGAGAGCAAACTTCTCTATTTCCGCAGGGCTTTCTATAAGATGCAGGTTGTCAGTCATCCATTTGATTGTCGCACCAGTACAATGAATATTTCCTTCAAAAGCATAGAAAATCTTGCCTTTTGCAGCAAAGCCAACTGAAGTTACGAGACCTTCGGGAGCTGTCACAGCGTTTTCACCGATATTCACCATAACAGACGAACCTGTTCCATATGTTGCTTTACCCATACCAGCCTCAAAACACATCTGACCAGCCAAAGCACCATGTGAATCGCCAAGCATACCGGCAATAACAATAGGCTCATCAAAAACTCCCTCTACGGTTGTTTCACCGAATACAGAATCGCAAGGCATAGGCTTTGCCATCATATTGCGTGGTATTGTCAGCAAGTTGAGGAGTTCATCATCCCAGTCTAATGTATGGATATTAAACAACATTGTACGCGACGCATTGGTATAGTCTGTCACATGCTCCTTGCCACCTGTCAGTTTCCACACAAGCCATGTGTCAATCGTACCCATCAGAAGTTCTCCATTATCTGCAGCCTGACGTGCTCCCTGAACATTATCCAATATCCATTTGACACCACTAGCTGCAAAATATGGGTCAATGAGCAGTCCGCTACGCTCACGAATCAGGTCTGTATATCCACGCTCTCTCAATTCATTGCATATAGCTGCTCCACGCTGACACTGCCAAACCACGGCATTGTATACCGGCTTACCAGTAAAACGGTTCCAAACCACAGCCGTCTCACGCTGGTTTGTAATTGCCAAAGAATAAGATGCTTCGGCATCATCTACAGTCTTAACCACCTCACGTATGGCTTCGACCATATTATTATATATCTCCTCTGCATCATGCTCAACCCATCCCGGCTGAGGATAATATTGCTTATGGGCAACATTCTTACGACAGACCAACTGGCAATGCTCGTTAAAGAGCACTGCCTTTGTGGCTGACGTACTTTGATCAACGGTTATAATATATCTCATTTCAAAACCTTCTATAAGTTACTAAAGGCTTTTACTTCAAAAAGTCTTTAGCTGTAGCAAAAATGCCTTCAGCATCTAACTTATAATAATGGAATATCTCCAATGGCTTGCCATGAATAGCGTTTTCGTCAGGAATACCGAGTATACGCATAGGAACAGGGCAATTCTGACTCACTGTTTCTGCAACAATTGCTCCCAAGCCACCATACATGCTATGCTCTTCTACTGTCATTATTCGTCCTGTCTCGCGTGCAGCCTTAACTATAGCCTCAGTATCAGCTGGTTTAAGAGTATGCATGTCGATGACACGAGTGCTTATACCCTCCTCTGCAAGGCGCTTTCCGGCCTGAAGAGCATGCCAAACTGTTTCACCAGTAGCAATAATTGTCAGGTCCTTACCATCCTGAAGCTGTATAGATTTTCCAATCTGATAATCAAAATTATTATCTTCATAAACATCAGGAACAGCATTACGGCCAACGCGAACATAAACAGGATGAGGATAATCTACAAGCTGCTCAACAAGTTTACGTGTCTGTCGTGCATCGCAAGGAAGTACAACTTGCATGCCGGGGAATGTGCGCAGCACAGCAATATCATGCAAACTATGATGAGTGGCGCCCAAAGCTCCATATGCAACGCCACCACTTACGCCCAGAATCTTAACCGGTTGGCCTGAATAAGCCACGTCAACCTTTACCTGCTCAAGACTGCGTGCTACATAAAAGCATGCAGGACCACATACGAACACTTTTTTTCCGCATGAAGCCAAACCGGCAGAAATGCCTACAGCATCCTGCTCTGCAATACCGCACTCAACAAACTGCTCAGGCAATTCTTTTGCAAAATCTGTCAGAGTAACCGAGCCACGGGCATCGGTCGTTACGGCTACAATATTCTTATCTTTTTTACCAAGTTCAACCAGTGCATCGGTAAAACTCTTACGGCAAGCAACACTTTTTATTTCCATTGTTAACAATTCTTTTTAAGTTCTTCAATACGGTTAGTAATCTCAGCGATAGCTTTCTCATACTCCTCTGCCGTAGGCACGCCATGATGCCATTTCAGCACATTTTCCATGTATGAAACGTGGAAGCCCTTTGTTGTATGAAGCACAACCATGTGAGGCTTTCCGTTGTTATATTCTATCGATTCAAGGCAGTTAACAATAGCCTCAATATCGTTGCCGTCAACATCATATACATCCCATCCGAAAGCCTTCCAGCGCTCGTTAAGAGACTCAAGTTTCATCACATTCTCAGTTGTGTCACTTATCTGCAAGCCGTTTCGGTCTATCATTGCAACAAGATTATCCAACTTATAATTGCTTCCGGCCATGGCTGCCTCATATATTGAGCCTTCGCCCTGCTCGCCGTCGCCCATAAGTACAAATGTACGATAAGGCTTCTTATCCATTTTTGCGGCAATGGCACAACCTACACCAATTGAAAGACCGTGACCTAATGCACCGCTGTTAAATTCTATACCCGGGACTTCAACCGTAGGATGACCTGCCAACACAGACAGATAATCACCATAAGTGTCGACAAGTTCTTTTGTTATGAAACCTTTTGCCTCGAGCACACAATAAAGTGCTTCCACACAGTGACCCTTGCTCATAATGAAACGGTCGCGCCCTTCCATTTTCGGATTCTCAGGGTTTACGTTCATGACACGCATATACAATGCTGTCAATACATTCAAAGACGAGAGATCGCCGCCGATATGACCGGCTTTGGCTTTATATACGACCTCTAACAAACGTTTTCTGATTTCCTCGCATTTCAATGTCAACTCAGGAATGCTCATTAATTTGTCCATATTTATATTGGTATTATTAAAATATATCTACTTGTAAATGGTTTTCATAATGTAATTACAAATTTAAACATTATTTTTTATAAGCTATTGCAATGTAACAAAAAACAAAGCAGAATAACATAAAACAAGGATGTTTCAACCACCCTAAATATTCGACTGACTTTTCGTCAAATTGTACTATTACGGAACTGTTAAATTTATTCTATTTTCATTTAAAGCGCTCAGAATAGCCATGCTCAAAGCAAATACGACTAAAACATCAAAATTTTAGGCAAAACACCACTTATTCGTAATCATCTGAAAATCAATGTATTATATAATTCTGTATTTTGCATCAATGACAATACCGTCGTCATTAACGGCCTTTTACAAGATAAAAGGTCATCTTTTACATAATAAAAGAATGTATTTTGCTACAAAACTCAGCACATTTTAAGTAAGAAACAACTGATTTTTCAAAGTAAAATCAGTGAAAAAGGACGTAAAACTTAATAAAAGCCGCTTTACATTACGGCTTTTACTAAGAAAACACGGAACATTTTTTCTAGAACAGGAAAAAATAATGACAAAACTTTTTACTACTTACGCTATTAACAATTGTCCTATTTACGAACAACCGCATATGACCATTCAACATCATACGCCCTGAATAGGACAGCCTAATTTGCAACAAGATATCACAAGATGATGTTGAACAAGTAACCGGAGATAATTATAAATAACGTTATTGTCCCAAAGAAAATGCCGATGAGACGCCATGTCATAACTTTTTTAAGAAGTGTTGCTTCCGGCAAAGACAAGCCCACAACTGCCATCATAAAAGCAAGAGCCGTGCCCACAGGAATGCCTTTTGCCACAAACACCTCAATAACAGGCACTATTCCTGCTGCATTGGCATACATGGGAACTGCAAGCAGAACAGAAAGAGGAACAGCAAACCAATTTGTCTCTGACATATACTGTTCAAAAAAGCCTTCTGGTACATAACCATGCATGAAAGCCCCAATGCCAATACCTATTACCACATAAAGCAACACACCCTTAACTATACCTAACGATTCTTTTACAATTATCGGCAAACGCTGCATGAATGGAGTATTGTCTCGTTCCCATGCATTAGAACCGGCGATGGAATTAAGTTGAATTTGCCTAACCCAATCGCTCAGATAACGCTCCAATCTCATTTTTCCCAGAATGTAACCGCCAATCATTCCAAGTAAAATGCCGCTTATTACATATATGGCAGTTATCCTTATGCCGAATGTTCCGATAAACATTGCTACAGCCACCTCATTTACCAATGGTGAGGTTATAAGATATGCAAAAGTAACTCCCAATGGTATTCCGCCCTTTACGAAGCCTATAAATAATGGTATTGACGAACAGGAACAGAATGGCGTTATTGCACCAAACAGCGAAGCGAAAAAATACTGCAAGCCATATAACTTACGCGAAACCAGATATTCGCGTAGACGCTCTATTGGAAAATATGCATTAATAATGCCCATGATTATACTAATCAGAAGCAACAGAAGCAATATTTTAATCGTATCATAAAAAAAGAAATTAACTGACGATCCCAACGCCGTACCTGCATTAAGACCAAACACATCATACACAAGCCAATCTGCAAAACTTTGTATCATAATATCACATCTTTTATGTTTGTAAAAATACGAACAGAAAATATAAAAAAATACTATTCACACACGCAGCGGGGCAGTTCCGCTTTTTTTATTTCTGTCAGATAAAATCTGGCAAAGGCATTTTTAATCTCGTCGCGCACTCTCCTAAATTCCGTCATAATAAAATTTACGTCACCCGACAATCTTGAAGGATCATCAAAACCGATATGCAACCTCTTGCCCACCCTGCCTTTAAATGCCGGACATGTTGCATCGGCATCGGAACATACTGTTATGACGTAATCCCAATACTCATCAAGATATTCCATCACATTCACAGGAATATGACTACTTATGTCAACTCCGGCCTCTTTCATTACGGCCACAGTTTTCGAGTTTACCTGTTCAGCCGGCTTTGTTCCGGCTGAACGTACATAAAGACTATCGTCAAACGACTGCAAGAAACCATGCGCAATTTGACTCCGGCAACTGTTTCCGGTACACAATATCAAAATTTTCATATCAAATTATACATCATCAAGCCATAATATATTCCGACAAATATAAACACGACTGCAACTATACGGCTGAACCATTTCTGAAAGACTTGCATTTTATTGTAGAATTTTCCTATTCCGGACACACTATAGGCTAATACCCATGCCGCCAGCATGACCGGCAAGCCTGTAGCCAGGGCATAGACAACGGGCAGGAAATAGCCCTCACCTTCCATAGCAGCCATAGGAATAAGCATACCAAAATAAAACAGTCCGCTTGTAGGACAAAATGCCATAGCAAATAATATCCCAAGAAGGAGGCTGCCCCATGCTCCTTTCAGCCTTTCAGTCCTTTCCGAGGCACTGAAGCCAAATTTCGGCAAATGAAGTTTGTCGCTAAAAAGCATAAACAAGCCGATTAGAACCAATGCTGGAGCAAGAAGCAGCTCGCCCCACTCGCTAACACCTTTTTGTATAAAAAACATGTCGGCTCCACGCCTAAGCAACACTATAAGTATTGCGCCAAGGACGGAATACGCAATCATACGGCCGGCTGTGTATAACAAACCATTCAAGAATATGCGATTACGGCTGTCAAGATTTTTACTGATAAAACCTATTGCAGTAATATTGGTTGCAAGAGGGCAAGGACTTACAGCTGTAAGCAGCCCAAGCAAAAATGCTGTAACAACAGGTATCTCGCTGCTATCAAGCAAGCTTTGCAAGTATTCCATACGTAAATACTATTTCAACAACTGATTAATCTTTTTCTTAAGCTCGGTTTTAAATTGTGCCGTATTATTTCTGGCATACTTAAAACCCATACGTGTCAGGTCGTTCCTTTTTTCTTTTCCGTTATTCCATCCGTTTACATATAACGAAGACCAGCTGACACGATATTTATCGGCTATCTTTTCGCCTTGAGGTGTAGAAATATCAACCTCTTTGAAACGCACCTTTCCGCTCTTGACAAACTTGGCAAAATCGTTATACACAACTTCTTTGGTGTATTTTTCAATAGCTCTACATGTCGGACATCGCTGTTTGCCGTGAAAATAAATAACCTCAACATACTTGCCGGTTTGTGCAAAAACCCATCCTGTAGACAAGAACATGCACAATAATGAAAGCAACACGAATTTCTTCATAATTTCAATATTTTCATTTTGTCAAAATTGTGCGTATCTCATCTTTAGTTATACGTCCTTTGGCTACAACTTTTCCATCAACAACCAAAGCAGGAAGACTCATGACGTTATATTCCATTATTTTCATCAAATCCTCCTCTTTCACTAAATCGGCTTTTAAGCCTAACTCATTAACAACCTGCTCTACCGCAGAATAAAGTGCTCTACAATTTGCACATCCAGTACCTAAAACTTTAATTTCCATTTTACAATATTTATTAGTTAAACGTTATTCGCAAAACAACGAACATAAGACATAAAAAGAGAAGGTTGTCAGTCGCAACACCCTCCTGCTTTACATATGCATTGCCCAAAGAATTCTGAGAATAAGGCTTTAGCCAAATTCCAATTCTCATTATTAATACAATATTTCACTTTAGGAGCCTCTACCTCACCCTGTATCAGACCGGCATCTTTAAGTTCCTTTAGATGCTGAGAAACAGTAGCCTTCGCAATAGGAAGCTCTTCATTAATGTCACCAAAATAGCAAGTTTTTTGCTTTGCCAAGAAATTCATTATGGCAATACGTGCCGGATGGCCCAATGCTTTTGCAAATCTGGCAAGCCTTTCCTGCTTTATTGTATAATCCCTTTTTTCATCCATATAATCAAATGTTGTTCGCAAATATACGAACATATTTTTAAATCAACAAATATTATTATATTTTTTTAACCAAATGGCTTTAAAAAAAGAATAATGACGGAAAGCAGAACAAAGTCTATATTCCCCGCCATTATTCTTTTCTGGCACATTCAGAATAAAACTATCTAAATATGCACGAAAGTTTATATTCCTTATCTGTTCTTATTTTTAATATACCAAGTATGCGTAAACAGCAGATACATCAGCATGGCCATACACAATATTGTTAATGCCACAATGTACATAGCACTAATGTCATTATAGAAAAAATAATATCCCAAAAATATTCCTAAAGAAATACCAAATTCCCATGACAAGAAAAACGTGCTTTGCGACGTTCCACGCTGACAATGAAGGCTTAATTTCAGAAAGAACAAAAGAAAACGTGCTCCAATTATGCCAATTCCACATCCCAACAATGTTGGCGAAATTAAATTAATCGCATTCCTGTCACCCGAAAAATACATCAGGCACGCTGCCATCATCAGCAATATTCCGGTGACAACCTCACTCTTTAATTCTGCATTTACGAACACAAAACGCTGCGACAACATAGCAAGAATAAATCCCGCCATCAGCATGGCATAAAAAGTGGACGTATGTTCTGCGGATAGAAACAACCCTACGACAACGGCAACCAATGAAAGATTTAGAAACAGCCATTTGCCTTGAGGGAGAAAGAATCTATCTAATGAAACCTTACATATCACATCTTCAGGTGCTCTGAACGGAAACTTCACCGATAATATCAAAAACGTTGACAATAAGCACAATACAGCAGAAATTAAAGTAATAGTGCTAACACTCAACATTGGCGTGAGTAATATCGATATTAATGGTCCGACAGATAATGCCAATCTGGAAAACCAAGCAGAAGAATGATTTGCTTCTGTACGTTGGAAAGACTCGCATGTATCAATTATTAATGTACTGGACAATACCATCTGAGCTAAGCCAAAGGCGGCTCCCTGAATAAACCGAAGTACAGGAATCAGTATGTATCCCTCTATCTGAAATACATGCCCACGCTGTATGTAGTAAAGTGCGCAAAAACATATGACCAATACCCAAATCGATCTGATACATACAAGATTTCTGCGATACTTCTGCACAAGATAGGAACAAAAAAAGCCAAGAGAAAAAACTCCCAGGCCAAATATTCCTAATGATACAGCTACTACACCAGGCGAAAATCCGGCATCCTTTATCATCCATATTGGCAATAAGGGTATTTGGATATAAACGGCAACTGTCAATAACAAATTGGCTACCGCCATTAGCCAAAAATCCTTATGCCAAAGCTTTACATGTACTGGAGTATTTTGTGTGTACATTAATAAGATTCGTTTTCATTCGGGAAGGAGCAATCTTTCACGTCAGTGATGTATTGTCCTATTGCATCAGTCATGATGCTATTAAGATCTGCATATCTACGTAAGAAACGAGGATTAAATCCTTTTGTTTTACCTAACATGTCATCAACAACAAGAATCTGACCGTCAGTGCCATTTCCTGCACCAATACCAATTGTAGGTATATGAATTTCCTTTGAAACTTCTGTAGCTAAAACAGATGGAACCTTTTCAAGGACCAAGGCAAAACACCCTGCCTCAGAAAGCAACTTGGCATCTGAAAGCAATTTATTAGCCTCTGCATCATCTTTAGCACGTACAGCATAAGTGCCAAACTTGTTGATGCTCTGTGGTGTCAGACCGAGATGGCCCATTACAGGAATTCCGGCATCAAGTATACCTTTTATCGTGTCTATAATTTCAGCACCACCTTCAAGCTTTAAAGCATCGCATCCGCTTTCCTTCATTATGCGGATAGCATTCTTTATGCCTTCCTTGCGGTCAACCTGATAACTGCCGAACGGCATGTCGCATACAACTAAAGCACGACTAACTCCGCGTACAACAGATTTTGCATGATAAATCATCTGATCTATTGTTATAGGCAACGTAGTTCCGTTACCAGCCATAACATTTGAAGCTGAGTCACCAATCAATATTCCATCAATACCGGCTCCGTCTACAATGCTTGCTGTCGTAAAATCATAAGATGTCAGCATAGATATTTTTTCTCCACGCTGCTTCATCTCAATAAAACGATGGGTTGTTACCTTACGGGTGTCATTAACCAAATATCCTGTCATATTTATCTTTTATTTGATATGTTTTGAGTATTTACAATTAAACCCCTATCTTAAAATTGGCTGCAAAATTAATGCTTTTAAATTAAGTTACACAATATTTTGCATAAATTTTGATAATTAAGCCCTTTGAAATCAGATATGACATAATCGGAATATGGAGAAATCGACTCTTTTGTATTTGTTGTAGCCAATCCGACAACCATCATTTGTGCGGCCCTTCCCGATTTCAATCCGTTAAAACTATCTTCAAAAACAACACATTCATCATGTGACAGACCAAAGTGTTTTGCACCTTTTAAATAACAATCAGGATCTGGCTTGCTTCTCTCAAAATCCTCAGAAGTAAGTATAATATCAAATAATGATTTAAATTCTGGTCTTGACTCATACACTGAATTCATTTTCATTATATTAGAACTGGTAACTACCGCTGTCTTTATATTATTCTCCTTAAGATCCTTGATAAAATCAATAAATCCGTCTACATACTCGAACTTCATTGTATGCTCAAATTCATCGAGTCGCTTTACTATTTCAGACTGTTCTTTCTCCATTCCAGCAAAATACTTATCAAATATTTGCACAAGAGTTTGTCCTTTGATGGTATATTCCAATCCTGGTTTATCCGGATGATATAAACGGCACTGACTGCCCCAGAAAACAGTATACTGGTCCTCTGTATTAAAGACAACACCATCTAAATCAAAAAGTGCTGCACGAATCTGTTTACTTGCCATAACTAATATAATTTTACGGCTGCAAAATTAATCAATTTATAAAATAAAACAGAAATTATTTGTGGTTTTCCTTGGTTTGATTTAATTTTGCAATTAAATAGTGATAAAATGAGAAGATTAATAATTTCCTTATGCTTTGTTTTTTCCGTATTATCAATGATTTGTTCATGCGGAGGCACATCTAGTTCCAATAAGAGTGGAACGGACAGCATCATGTTTGACAGTATCAAAATGGATTCTACAGTATTTCTTACAGAAGATACGGCAGGTCCACGATGCCATATCAGTTTATGTCTCACTTATGCAAAAGGGAAAAACGCTGAATATATAAACGATTCTATTATAAGATCTGGAGTATTGTGTCCTGACTACTTTTCTATAACACCACAGAAAATATCTGTACCTGAAGCTGCAGATTCTTTTATGACAAGGTATCTGAATGATTATAAGGTTGATTATGGTAGTTTATATAAAGCAGACAAAACTCATGGCAGTTCATACAATTGTGAATATATTGTCAAAACATATGTCAGCCAAGAGGCTGAAGATTACTATACCTATATAGCAAACATTTATAGTTATGGTGGCGGTGCTCATGGGAGTTCTGTTATAATAACAAAGAACATAAATAAAAAAAGCGGTAAAATTGTTTCATTAAAAGACCTTTTTGTACCTGGTTATGAAATTGAGCTGAATGATTTGATTGTAAAAAATCTATGTAAGACATATAATGTGAAAAATTTGAATGAACTTAACGAAAAAAGCATCTTTATGGGTATAGATGTTTACCCTTCAGATAATTTTATAATTAATGATGATGGAATAACTTTCATTTATTCGCCTGACGAAATTGCATATCATGCAGCAGGAGAAATTAGAGTTGATATTAGTAATTCTGAATTGGAAAATCTTTTTAAGAAGAAATAATGCCTAATGGAGACAATATTAAAATATTTCAGCAAACTTACAGATGCTCAAAAGCAGCAGTTTGAAGCATTGTATGATTTATATCACGACTGGAACAATAAAATAAATGTTATATCAAGAAAAGACATTGATTCTTTATATGAACATCATGTTTTACATTCCCTGGCAATAGCTAATGCAATAAAATTCAGACCTGGAACAAAAGTATTAGATTTTGGTACCGGTGGTGGATTTCCTGGTATTCCTCTTGCAATAATGTTTCCTGAAACTCAATTCAAATTAATAGACGGTACAGGAAAAAAAATATTGGTTGTAAATGAAGTCTCGAAAGCTATCGGGCTGAAGAACTGCGAAGCAGAACAAATAAGAGGTGAAAACGAGCAGGGTAAATATGATTTTGTCGTTAGCAGGGCTGTTATGCAATTGCCTGATTTAATACGCATAATAAAGAAAAATATAAGTAATAATCACCGCAATTCTATGCCCAATGGCATATTCTGCCTCAAAGGAGGAGACGTCTCTAATGAAATAAGTAAGTTTAAGCATATTGCAGAAGTTACAGATATAAGCAAAATGTTTAATGAAGAATGGTTTAAGAATAAATATCTTATTTACGTTCCACTTTAAGTTATATTAAACGCAATGCTGAACATACAAAGAATCGTATGTAACATGTTTCAAGAAAACTGTTACATTGTAAGCGATGACACCAAAGAATGTGTTATCATTGATTGTGGTGCTTTTTATGAAGAAGAGAAAAAGGAAATTACAAATTATATAAGAGACAACCAACTCATTCCAAAACATCTGCTTTGTACACATGCACATATTGATCATAATTTTGGGAATTATGCTATATATAAAGAATTTGGGCTTAAACCGGAAGTATGCATTAATGATAAAATATTGATGCATAAATTAAAAGAACAAGCCTATACTTTTATCGGATTAACTTACAACGAAGAAATCCCTGAAGTTGAAAAATATTTAAAAGAAGCAGATACAATTTCATTTGGTACGCATTGTTTCAGCATACTGCAAACCCCAGGCCATACGCCCGGTTCCGTATTGTTTTATTGTAAAGATGAATCTATAGCATTTTCTGGAGATACCTTATTTAGAATGAGTATAGGCAGGACAGACTTTGAATTTGGTAGTTATAATGAAATAATAAATAGTTTAAAGAAAATTGCCTCGTCTCTCCCTGCAGAAACAATAATACTTCCTGGGCATGGCGACAAGACAACACTCAAAGACGAGATAACATATAACCCATATTTTAAATAAATATTTAAACGACGTAATGACAATTAAACCGGAAAAGATTATATTAGGCATAGACCCCGGAACAAATATAATGGGATATGGGTTGCTCAAAGTTAATGGCAACAAAGCGTCTATGATGGCTATGGGCGTCATAGATATGAGAAAAATTCATGACCCATATCTAAGACTAGGACGCATCTTCGACCGAGTGAGTAGTCTTATAAAGGAATTTCTACCTGACGAAATGGCGATTGAAGCACCTTTTTTCGGTAAGAACATACAATCGATGCTCAAACTTGGCAGAGCACAAGGGGTTGCTATTGCAGCAGCGATACACTACGATATTCCAATACACGAATATGCCCCATTAAAAATTAAAATGGCAATAACAGGACAGGGGCTTGCCTCAAAAGAACAAGTTGCCGGTATGCTCAAACGTTTATTAAATATAAAAGAAGAAAAATTGACCCCATTTATGGATGCAACAGATGCATTGGCTGCTGCATATTGTCATTTCCTGCAGTCTAACGCCCCAACTACAAGCCACACATATAGAAGTTGGAAAGATTTTATAAACAAGAATAAAGAAAAAATACATGCCTAAAAGAAGAGATTTACTTTTCTCATAAGCAAATATAATAAAAGAAATAGTAAACACACGTTTTAATTCAGTAAACCACATTTGTCCTTTTTAGAAAGAAGATTAAACTACTTATCAATGTCGATAAATTAAGATTCTAACAATTCTATAACAATATCAGTGGTAAGCTTTTTCTAATTTGCATCTCAAAATCAATAATCTATTTCAGTCGAAATTTCAACATGCAGATTATCATAGTAGCAATAATACTCATCTCCGGCATCGTATATATTGGTATAAAAATATATCGAACATTTACACACAATAATGGTCCATGTACAGGATGTCCTCTTAGTGATGCATGTTCAAAAGGAAAAAAGAAAGACAATTGTAAATCTCCGAAAAATCAAATAACATAAAATATTAGACTATAATTTTAAGTTTTTAAATTCAAGAAAAACATTATATATAATTTCGATGGTATATGGAATAATTGAAATTATGCAATAAATTATATCCTAACAAAACGACACCGCACACGTTTTTAATTATAAAATAGATAGTATCTTAATGATAACAAAATTGAGACTTGCCACAAATTAAATGACAAGTCTCAATCCTTTATTCATCAATAATATAATTGTCAGATATTATTTTTCAGTATCAGGAGTCTTCGAGGCGACCTTTTTTGTTGATGTTCTCTTTGCTGCTGGTTTTGCAGATTTTGCCTTTTCCATCTTCACCTTTAATTTTTCTTCAGCAGCCTGCATCTTTTCAACTTTGGCTTTTAGGCGTACAATTTCTTTATCCTTCATTTCGATTTCATCACCTTGATTCTTTATGGTTGTAAGTAAAGAATTAAGTTCTTCATTGTCAATCTCCTCTGGATAAAGTGTATTCACACGATTCATGAAATCACCTAATATATTCATATAATTTGTAAAGGCATCAAAAGGAGAACTATATATACCTCTATCTAAACCAACATTTGATGGTTTGGTTGTCATAAATCGGAAATTATTGCTTGCCTGTAAGTAATCCCAATCCTGGTTAATGCGCGGATCATTTGCAATCCTGACACGATCTGCAACACTATATAATTTGTTAAATGCTTCTCTTTGCATCGGATTTCCGAGCCAGCAACTTACGTCACGTTCCTCGTCTACCCAAGATAAAGTGTCGGGAACATCCAAATCACCAACACTATTCATCTTTAAACAAATTTCTGTCGGTGTAGAGAAATTGATGCCTCTAGCTTTTGCACATGCCGGCAATGCTTTTATAAACTCAAGTATATTTGAAGATAATGGTTGAGCAATTCCTATAGCAGAAAGCTCCATAAAAATATTAATTATTTGTTCATTTTCCGGAAGAGATGCAATTCGGTCCATATAATTGTCAGCAAACAAAGGATACCCATCCCATTCACTGTTATTAAAACGTAAACTTACATCATCACTAAGTTCAATATCTCTTAATAACAGTTTAAGATTTGGAGCCATCGGACAATTATAAACATAATGTGGAGACTTCCATCCCAAAACATGTTTTGCACCTTCAGTAAGCATTCCCTTGAATCCCATCGCTGCCGCTTGTGCACCAATAGAATCTGTATAAATCAGAGAAGAGTTACGCAACACTGTAGGTTTCTTACCAAAATATTCCTGCATTTTTGCAGCTTGTTTCTTAACATCATCTGCAAATGTCTCTTCGTTGACAAGAGAAGACAAACCATGCGAATATGGTTCTGCGAGAAATTCTACACACCCAGTGTCATTTAATTCTTGCAATTTTGTTATTACCTGAGGAGCATGCATCTCCAACTGCTCTAAACCTACGCCAGAAATAGAAAATGCAAGTTTAAAATATTTACCATTATCACGAATCATTTCTTGAAATGCATTTAATGCAGGCATATATGAGCGCTCCGCGATATCACTTATACTACGCTCATTTTCAAAATCATCATAATAATAATGGTCAGTTCCTATATCAAAGAAACGATAACGTTTTAAATGAATAATTTGATGTATTTCAAAATATAGGCATATTGTTTTCATAGCAAAAGTCTTTTTTATTTGTATTTGTCTTAAATATTATTTGTTGTATATGATTATCTGTACCCTAAAGTACGTTCATAAAGTTCACGTATCCATAAACCAACTTTCTCCCACGTAATTTCGTCAACTTCACGCTTACCCTCACTTTGCAGATATTTAAACAGGCTTTCATTGTGGCAGATTGAATAAATTGAATCTGCAAGTGCATGGATATCCCAATAATCAACTTTAATACAATTGGTCAGTATTTCAGCACATCCACTTTGCTTTGATATAATGGTTGGAGTACCGCATTGCATAGCCTCCAGCGGAGATATTCCAAACGGTTCACTAACAGACGGCATTACATATACATCAGAATCCTTAAGGCATTCATAAACTTGCTTGCCACGCATAAAACCGGGAAAATGGAAACGGTCAGCAATACCACGTTCAGCTGCAAGATATATCATTGCATCCAACATGTCACCACTTCCAGCCATGCAAAAACGCACATTTCTTGTACGATGTAATACCATATTTGCAGCTTCAACAAAATACTCAGGTCCTTTTTGCATTGTTATTCGTCCCAAGAAAGTAACAACTTTTTCCTTATTCGTATGATCTGGACGCGGGATATCTTGTAATTCCTGACGCAATGGATATACAGCATTATGTACAGTAAAGCATTTACGTGGGTCTTGATGATACTGATTAATCACAGTTTGACGTGTGAGTTCACTAACACACATTATACAATCAGCATTATCCATACCATCTTTCTCTATAGAATAAACAGTAGGATTCACCTTGCCACGGCTACGGTCAAAATCCGTTGCATGAACATGTATACACAAAGGCTTTCCACTAATCTTTTTTGCATGTATTCCAGCCGGATATGTAAGCCAATCATGTGCATGTATAATATCAAACTCCTGTTGACGTGCAACGACGCCAGCAACAATTGAATAATTGTTTATTTCACTATGAAGATTGTCTTGATATTTACCGGAAAATTCAATACAACCAAGGTCATTTACCAACATGTAATTGAAATCAGCATATATGTGATCTCGCATTTTGTAGTACAAATCCGGATCCATTATATTACCGACACGTTCTTTCACATAATCATAATTTACATCACGATAAACTACAGGAACGGCATTCATTGCAATAACATTCAAGAAACTGCGATCTTCATCACCCCATGGTTTAGGAAGACAAAATGTTATTTCAACGTCTCCCTGAGCAGCCAAACCTTTAGTTATACCATAACTTGCAGTTCCAAGACCTCCCAAAATATGAGGAGGATATTCCCAACCAAACATTAAAACTTTCATTATAGTCCCTCCTCGATTATTTTACATATGAATATTTTTCCAAAAGATTTAAAGTACGAAGAATTTCAGCGACATTCATAGCATAAGATATCGCTCCTCTAGCCTTGAATGGCGGATTACCATCGAATAGTTCCGGAATAGTTCCTAGACAATTAATAATCATCTCATCCTCGTATCCAACCATCTGCCTTTCAATAAAACTTAATCTTGTACGTTTATATAGTTTTAGACAAGCCTCCATATAGAATCCGCCAAGCCAAGGCCATGCTGTACCCTGATAATAAGAGTAATCACGATTTGCTCCTGAACATACAGGACTATAACCTCCGCTCTTAGGTGAAAGCGAACGTAATCCTTTAGGAGTTAACAATTCACGTGTACAAATATCCAAAACACTTTTTTTCTGTTCTGGTGATAAAGGAGAATAATCAAAAGCGACCGGGAATATCATGTTCGGGCGCACACTCCAATCCATCATATTGCCATCCACATAATCAAACAGATATCCATAATCATTCAAGAATGTCCTTACGAATGATTGTTTACATGATTCTGCCAAGTCTTCCCATTGGTTAGCTTTTGTCTCATTGTTATTCTGCTTTGCTAATTTAGCTCCAAACTTAAGTGCATTAAACCATAGAGCATTAAATTCCACTATATAACCAGATCTTGGTACAACCGGCTTACCATTAACAATAGAATTCATCCATGTTATCGGCTTATCATGACCATTTGCATAAAGAAGACCATTAGTGTCGAGACGCAAATTTGGATGTTTGCCATCTATGATATAACATATAATATCACTTATCAACTTACCATACATGCTTATGCATTTTTCGTCACCGGCAGACTTTGCATATTGCTGTATAGCCCAAATTGCCCATAACATAACATCCGGCTGATCTATCTCCGTAATTTTAACTGTAAGTGGCTTGTTTTGCATAAACTCTCTCAACCCCTTTTCTGCCGTTTTCATAACAAGTTCAAAATAATCTTGCTCGTCTATTGAAAGGGTTAGTCCAGGAAGAGATATAAATGTATCACGAGCTCGGCATTTAAACCACGGATATCCAGCAAGAAGATACCTCTCTGTCTTGTTGGCACTATTATGAAACTGATGGGCCGCATTCACTAAACAATGGAAAAAATTGTCACGCGGAGAACGGTCATCTACTTCTTTGTCAAAAAGGTGCTTCATTGTACTTGTTTTAATTTCAGAAGTTGAAGCTGCAAATACAATACTTTCACCTTTCTTTATGTTCATCTCAAAATATCCGGGGACATATAGGTCTTCAACATAAGAATAGCCGCGTTCTTGCTCTTTCGGATATTCGATGCCACGATACCAATCAGGGACAAAAACAAATTCATTTGCCTTGCTAAACTGCATATAGAGATCAGGATAACCTGCATACATACAAGTTTTAATACCATTGTCAACCATCTGAAAGTCGCGGCTGGCTGTATTGTTCTCATGCGTGCATTGGTTAACACTTCTAAATGCCATGAAAGGCTTGAATCTTAAGGTTGTTTCACTATGTGCATCCAACAATGTATAACGTATCAATATACGATGCTCGTAATGCTGAAAAACAACTTCTTTTTTCAAGAGAACTCCTCCAACACGATAAATTGTTGTAGGCACTTTTTCACAATAAAATTCACGAATGTATTTATGCCCTTTTGGACTAAAGTTATTACCTTGATACTTATGCAGTCCTAAATTGAACTCAGCACCATGCTGAACCACAGTAACGTCTAACGATGAAAGCAAAACATGATTATCATCATCTAATTCCGGAACAGGAACAACAAGTAAACCATGATACTTACGAGTGTTACAATCCACAATTGTAGAACATGAATAAGCCCCTGAACGGTTTGTACGCAACAACTCTCTTGAAAGAGATTCTTCAAGATTAGTCATAAGAGCTTTTTCGAATCGAAGATAACTCATAGTTGTATATATATAAGATTTAAAGTTTGCATTTCTTAAATCATTTTGAGACCAATTGATCCTATCATCTCAAAAGACAGTTCAAAAGTACTAAAATTATTTTTAAAACAAGAACAAATTCTATTTTTTTTAATTGAATAAGCCTACTTATAAACAATTTATCATTAAGGATTCTATTTTATAGGCGTATTCTAATAAAATCCATCTGTGATTAACAGATTTCACGTCAACTTTACTTTCAAAATTGAGCAAAGTTTTTAAATATAAAAGTAATTTTATGTACCATTTAAATATATATACTACGGAGATATAAACCGCATCTTATATACATAAAACTACACTATTAAAAAAAACTTCTTTACAGAAGATTGTCTTCACTAGGGCAGCATTATATATTTGACAATATTTTCCTTACAAATATTTTAAAAACTTATTAAATTGCAGGCCTCAAGAGCTTATAATACCACAAATATTTAAAATATCTTTTATTTCTACCAATTTTAGATAGAAATAAAAGACATTTAACCTAATACTATATTAGAACGTACTCGACTTAATGTTTCGGGAGTCATCTGCAAATAGCTTGCAATATAAACCAATGGGGCACGAAGTGTTACTTGCGTAGCCAGTTTACACATTTTGCGATATCTGTCTTGCGCAGTTTCAAACCTAAGTAAATCTGCATGTATCTGTGAGAGGATTAATGACTCCTCCAATATTTTCCTGTACAATATTTGTATATTCACATTATGCAGAGCAACTTCCTCCAAACGCGCTTTTGGTAAAGCATATATCAATACAGGCTCTAAAGCCTCCACTTGCAGACTCGTAGGTTCTTCTTTAAAAAGGCTTTCTATACACATAACGATATTGCCCTCAACAGCCATATGCTCTGTAACTTCTTTACCTTTTTTAAAATAGAATTGCCTGACAAGCCCCTTCTCTATATAGTAAATGTGCTTACAGATCTCGCCCTCACTTAGAATCATCTGCCCCTTTGCAAATTTCATCGGTACAAGGATATTCTCTAATATGTCTAGCTCATCATGAGTCATCGTACTATATTTACGCGCAAGCTCACGTGCAATGTCCCGTGTTGTTTTCAATACTTCCTTCATTGTGTCCTCCTTCTTCTTGATTAAGATTAATCCAATTTCAATACTGCAAGAAAAGCCTTCTGAGGTACTTCGACATTACCGATTTGCTTCATTCTCTTCTTTCCTTTCTTCTGCTTTTCAAGAAGTTTACGCTTACGGCTGACATCTCCTCCATAACACTTTGCTGTTACGTCTTTTCTGACACATTTAATTGTTTCTCTTGCTATTATTTTTGCTCCGATAGCAGCCTGAATTGCAATATCAAATTGCTGACGCGGAATCAGCTCCTTCAACTTTTCACACATACGTCGCCCAAAGGTTGCAGCATTATCCTGATGAGTTAAAGTAGACAAGGCGTCTACAGGCTCACCATTCAACAATATGTCAAGTTTGGCAAGTTTTGAAGGACGGAAGCAGTCAACATGATAATCAAAAGACGCATAACCCTTTGATACACTTTTTAATTTATCATAAAAGTCTATGACGATTTCGCCCAAAGGAATCATAAAATGAAGTTCAACTCTATTGCCACTAACATATTCTTGATTTATGAGCTCACCTCGCTTGTCAAGACACAATTTCATTATCGGGCCAATGAAATTAGAACTTGTTATTATTGAGGCTCTGATATATGGTTCCTCTATATGGTCTATCAATGTGCTGTCAGGTAGTCCTGACGGATTATGTACTTCTTTAACATTGCCGTGCTTATCATAAACCATATATGAAACGTTCGGCACTGTTGTTATCACGTCCATATCAAACTCACGGTCAAGACGCTCCTGAACTATCTCCATATGAAGAAGTCCCAAGAAGCCGCATCTGAAGCCGAAGCCTAACGCTACAGAGGATTCCGGTGAGAAAGTCAAAGACGCATCATTAAGCTGCAACTTCTCTAATGATGCTCTCAAATTTTCATAATCCGACGGGTCTATGGGATAAACGCCAGCAAACACCATTGGTTTCACTTCCTGGAATCCAGAAATAGCTTTCTCACATGGACGTGCCACATGCGTAATAGTATCACCGACCTTAACCTCCTTACTGTCTTTTATACCGCTGATAATGTATCCGACATCTCCAGTTGACAGCCTTTGTCGCGGAATCATATCCATTTTTAATACGCCAACTTCGTCAGCAGTATACTCCATTCCGGTATTGTAAAACTTAACTTTATCACCTTTTGCTATACTGCCATTTTCAATCTTGAAATAAGCAATAATTCCCCTGAAAGAATTGAATACAGAATCAAAAATAAGAGCCTGTAGAGGGGCATCAGGATTACCTGACGGATGAGGAATTCGTTCTACAACTGCATTAAGAATTTCCGGAATACCTTCACCGGTTTTTCCTGAGGCACGAATTATTTCCGTTCTGTCACAACCCAACAAGTCTACAATTTCATCTTCAACTTCGTCGGGCATAGCAGAAGGCATATCTATTTTGTTTATAACAGGAATAATTTCCAAATCATGCTCTAACGCCATGTAAAGGTTACTGATTGTTTGAGCCTGAACACCCTGAGTTGCATCAACAACCAGCAAGGCTCCTTCACATGCAGCTATACTACGTGAAACTTCATAAGAGAAATCGACATGCCCCGGAGTGTCAATAAGATTAAGTATGTATTTTTCTCCGTTCAGCTCATACTCCATTTGTATTGCATGGCTTTTGATTGTTATTCCACGTTCACGCTCCAGATCCATATCATCAAGCATCTGACCTTCTGTTATCTGAATGGTTTTTGTATACTCAAGAAGTCGGTCAGCTATAGTTGATTTTCCGTGGTCAATATGTGCGATTATACAGAAGTTTCTTATTTCGTTCATCAGTAATTTATTTTTGGAACGCAAATATACAAAAAAATGCATTTCGTTCCTAATAAATTAGCCGTTTTTATGAATAAAATAAAAAAAACAATATACATTGGTTCTTATCAAAAGATATTAATTACTTTTGCAAACAAAATAAAGAGGATTTATGAAAAAGTATTTGTTTATTCCATTTGTTGCCGTCTTTCTGGCCTCATGCCATGAAAGCCTCGAGGAAAGGGCCGAGCGTGAAGCCAAAGAGTTTACCAAAAAGAATTGTCCCATGAAAGTATCTGAATATGTCACAAACGATAGTATGACATACGAAAAAGACTCCCGCACGATACACTATTATTACTCAATAAAGGGCAAGGCTGATACAACTGCATTAGACAAGAAGCAGGCGAAAGCAGAACTTATAAAAGGAATAAAAGATGCAACAGGAATACGTAACTACAAAGAAAACGGTTTCAACTTTGCATACACATACTATTCAACGAAGAACAAAGGCCAAATACTATTGGATGTAAAAATCACTCCAAAAGAATACAATACTAAATAGAATCAAACCTGATATATAATTTTGCCGTTAACCCAAGTTCTAAGTACATTTGGATTAACGGCAAAAATTTGACTATTTTTTACTTATAAAGTTCATCAATAGCCCTACAAAGCTGATCAGGACAACTTGTCGCCTTGTAGCCACAACGTATTCCGTCTAACCGCGCTTTAACATCGTTGACATTCATCCCTCTTACCAAGGAACATATTCCCTGTAAGTTTCCGTTGCAGCCGCCTTCAAAGCTAACGTCTACTATGCAGTCATTATCATCAACCTTTAGATTAATCATCTGGCTGCAAGTGCCTGAAGTCTTATAAGATATACTTTTCATTATTACAAAAAGTCAAGGAATGATTATTCCGGTTTCATGTTTGTATAAACGTTCTGAACATCGTCATCATCCTCAAGCAGCTCAACCATCTTATCGATAGTTTCACGCTCTTCCGGTGTAACGTCTTTCAGATCGTTAGGTATGCGTGTAAACTCAGCACCAGTAACTTCAAAGCCATTCTCTTCAAGGTGTTTCTGAATTTCACCGAAACATTTCGGATCGCCATAGATGGTTATTTCACCAGATTCCTCATCTGTGTCGTATTCGTCATCAACACCATAATCGATAAGATCAAGTATCAGCTCATCCATTTCAACACCATCCTTTTTCTTGAATGTGAACACACATTTATGATCAAAAAGGAAAGACAGACTTCCCATTGTGCCGAGGTTACCGCTGAATTTATTAAATATAGCTCTTACGTTTCCTACCGTACGTGTTGTGTTATCTGTGGCAGCATCAACAAATATGGCTATTCCGTGAGGACCATATCCCTCATATGTAACCTCCTTATAATCACTCTGATCCTTACCCATAGCGTTTTTGATTGCACGCTTAACATTCTCAAGCGGCATATTCTCACGCTTAGCGTTAAGAATGATAGAACGAAGATGAGGATTGTTGTCCGGATCCGGTCCACCTGCTTTCACAGCTATAGCTATCTGCTTACCAATTTTTGTAAATGTTCTGGCCATGTGGCCCCATCTCTTTAATTTCGTAGCTTTACGATACTCAAACGCTCTTCCCATTATATCTATATTTTAATATTCAACAAAAGTTTTATCTAAGTTCGGCTTTAAGCTCTTTCTTCAAGTTAGCTATAATCTTTGTCATTATAGCATCTATCTGCTTGTCGTTCAATGTCTTGCTTTCATCTTGCAGGATAAAGTTGACGGCATAGCTCTTTTTGCCTTCCGGAAGATTCTTACCTTCATAAACATCGAAAAGGTCAACTTCCTTAAGGAATTTCTTTTCAGACTGATATGCAATACGCTCAATTGCTTCAAACTTTACATCCTTATCGAGCAACAAAGCCAGGTCACGGCTCACAGCAGGATATTTGCTTATCTCGCGGAAGCTTATTGTCGATTTTCTTACAGCCTTTGTAACAGCAGTCCAATTGATATCTGCATAATAAACCTCGTTCTCTATGCCCATAGCCTTTTGCAGCTTCTTGCATATAATGCCTAACTCTGCCAGAAGTTTGCCTCCACGATTCATGACAGAAAGTCCCTTATGGTAAATATTATTAGAACTCTCCTTGAAAACAACGCTTCCCAATGGCAAACCAATACGGCGGAATATATTCAACACATGAGCTTTAAGTTCAAAGAACGAAGAATCTTCATCTGCATGAATCCAGCTTCCTGACACTCGCTTACCTGTTATCCATAGTCCAAGATGTGTTTCTTCCTTATAAGCCTGCATTGGATTGTCATTGTTCTTCTTTTCGGGAGAATAATGATAAACATTGCCGAACTCAAAGAATTTAAGATCAGGATTCTTTCTGTTTGCATTGTATGCTATGCTCTCCAAACCGCCGAAAAGCAATGTTCCTCTTAAAACATTCAGGTCAGAACTCAGCGGATTCATAATCTTAACAAGATTTTCCTGACTATAGCAATTAAGGTCTGTATAATATGCTGCCTTTGTCAGAGAATTGTTAAGAATCTCGTTAAAGCCATCACCTACAAGCTGTTCGCCTATAAGGTTTTCAAGCTTATGCTTGTTGTCTTCATCGCCCTTAATAACCAATGAGCTTTTAAGCTGTGTAGAGATTTCCACATTATTATAACCATATATTCGGAGAATGTCCTCTACAACGTCACATGGACGCTGAACATCAACACGATATGGCGGCACGCATAGTTCAAGACCTTCAGAAGTTTCGCTTTCTATCCTCATTTCAAGGCTTGTAACAATGCTTTTAACCGTTTCTGCAGGTATTTCCTTTCCCACAAGGCTATTGACATAGTCATATTTCAATGACACCTTGAAGTCCTGTATTGGCTCCGGATAAACGTCCTTTATCTCCATTGAAACCTTACCACCGGCAAGTTCCTTACACATTATGGCGGCCTGTTTCAAAGCATAAATTACTCCATTGGGATCAATACCACGTTCAAATCTGAACGACGCATCAGTGCTAAGTCCATGACGGCGCGCGCTCTTTCTAATCCATGTCGGATGGAAATATGCACTTTCAAGAACTACATTTGTAGTTGAATCATATGTACCACTACCCTTTCCACCAAACACGCCGGCTATACACATGGCATCTTCCTCATTGCATATCGCGAGGTCATGATTGCTCAGTTTGTGCTCCTCGCCATCCAGCGTAACAAATGGCGTGCCTTCCGGCATTGTCTTAACGACAATATGATGTCCTTTAACCATGTCCGCATCAAAGCAGTGTAGCGGCTGTCCATAGGCCATCATGATGTAGTTTGTAATGTCAACTATATTATTTATCGGTCTCAGACCAATTGTGCGTAATTTATTCTGAAGCCACTCAGGACTTTCCTTTACGTCACATCCTGTAATACTTACACATGCATAACGCTTGCAGGCCTCGTTGTTTTCAATGGTTACTTCTACAGGCAAATCTTCATTGTCAACACAGAATGCTTCACAATCAGGACGATGAAGTGATGTTTTGTATCCATTTTGCACGAGCCAAGCGTACAAATCACGCGCTACGCCCCAGTGAGAAAGGGCATCTGCCCTGTTGGCTGTTATATCTACTTCTATCAACCAGTCGCTTTCCAGATTATAATATTCTGCAGCAGGCATACCGACCTTGGTATCTTCAGGCAAAACTATTATGCCGTTATGATCTGTGCCAACGCCTATTTCGTCTTCAGCACAAATCATTCCAAAGCTTTCTACTCCGCGTAATTTTGACTTTTTAATGACAAATTCCTTGTCACCATCATACAACACGCATCCTAAGTCTGCAACAATAACTTTCTGACCGGCGGCAACATTTGGTGCGCCACAAACAATTTGCGACGGAGTCTCACGACCCAAGTCAACGGTCGTAACATGCAGATGATCAGAATTTGGATGCATTTCACATGTAAGCACCTTGCCTACATACAGGCCTTTCAGGCCGCCTTTGATGCTTTGAACCTCCTCAAGAGCATCAACTTCAAGACCTTCTGACGTAAGTGCGTCACACACTTCTTGTGGAGTCAGGTCGAAATCGACATACTCTTTGAGCCACTTATAAGATATATTCATTGAAATTAGTTTTATACTTTCCTTTAATCGGACGCAAAAGTACTAATTTTAAATCATTTATACAAACGTTTCAAATAAAAACTGACTTATGTATTACCTGATATTCCATGCAAATAAAAACATAACAATAGACCGGCAAACATTCCACATGCCAAGTAAACGTATATTAACCTAATGTCAGTTAAATTATCTCATTTGTGTTAAATTCAAGCCTTATATTTCATATTATTTCCAATATTGGCTATAGTTTTCTGCAAAACAGACGCAAAAACAGCACCGATATAACAGCCTGAATATCAAGCACTTATAATATCGCTTAAAGAACACATAAAAAACGCACCTATAATATACCGCCTTTTACCGACTAATTAAGCATGTTTCATAACACAAATCAATGTGTTTTGACTTATAAGACAATATGTTTTTGTGTAGAAATAATCATAAATCAATGATAACATCCCTAGTAAAAACAGAAAAACCGAACAGAAACTGTCCTATCGGCATTACTTATAGAACAAAGACAAAGCTAGAGCACACGCAACAAAAGTGTTAACGCAAATCCGCCGAAAGTTAATTTTTGCATACAGCAATGTTAACCAGCCTTAAACCCGCTAAAAACGACATTGTTTGATTAAGACACAAAATGCAAATTATATAACACTACCATTTGCCTAAATACAGATTATTATATACAATAAAAATACTTATTAAGCAATCTGTAATGTTGCAAATTTGCAAATTAAACATTAATTTTGCAATTATGAATACTAGTTTTGACAGCAGCAATAGTCCCTTAGTAAGTTTTATTATTACATGCAGAAACCTGCCTGTAAAACAAATAACTGAATGCTTAGACAGCATCACAGGCCTATCGCTTAGAACACAAGAGAAAGAAATAATCGTTATCGACGACGGTTCTGATGTTTCGATAATTGACTGTTTAGAAAAATATCGCGATGAAATAATATATGTCAGACAGAAAAAGAACGGCGTCAGTTCAGCAAGAAACCTTGGCTTAAGAATGGCCTCTGGTAACTTTATACAATTTATAAATGGTGAAGACAAACTAATCCCTGATGCATACGAACATTGTTTGGATATAGTCAGATATAACGTACCCGATATTGTACTGTTCAACTCTTCCGGTAAAAAGAAGGAAACATCATCTTTTTATATACCGGAGCCTATGGATGGTGCCCACTATATGCGTCACAACAATCTTCATGCCACGGCATGGGGTTATATATTTAACCGAAAAATATTGTTGGACTTACGTTTCAACCCAAGCTTATTGAATACGGATGAAGAATTCACCCCACAATTGTTTCTACGTGCTGAAAAAGTTTACAGCACAGACATTGTCGCCTATTCATACAAGAAACGACCATCTGATTCGATAAAAGATAAAGATCCCCGACTTATACTAAAACGCCTGAATGACATAGAACACATTATATTTCATTTGAAAGAACTATCAGAACAATTGCCAATCGCAGACAGCCAGGCATTACAAAGACGTGTTTCACAACTTACGATTGATTACATCTTCAGCATTATAAGGCTTACACGTTCTTCTAAACAGCTTAGCTCACGCTTGAAACGCCTTGAAGATTGCGGCCTGTTCCCATTGCCGGATAAAAGATATAGTCGCAGTTACACTATATTAAGAAAACTGACAAAAAGCAGAATGCTGCGGAAATGCTTGTCTTTGGTTCTAAAATAAAGACTGGTCTCCATATATTTTTAATCATAAAACCCATTGAACGGAAGCCTGTAACCAATTGTAAAATATATAGAATAGTTCTTTTCAAACAAAAGACATTCAATAACAGAACGTAATAAAGCCGAAAAAGAATATTAAATATTTCTCTTTCGGCTTTATTGCTAAGATACTAAGGCATAAACATTGCCCAATTATCCAAAATTATCATACATTATAGATTCTGGTTCAACTCCAAGACTGTCGAGCATCTTTACTACTGCATTACTCATTGGACCAGGACCACACATATAATATTCAATATCCTCAGGAGAGTCGACAAACTTAAGATAAGTATCATACATTACCTGATGTACAAATCCTGGCGTATATTTTACACCGGCCTTATCTGCCTCCGGATCCGGTCTATCCAATGCCAAATGGAAATGGAAATTATCAAACTCCTTCTCCAATTCCAAGAAATCATTAAGATAGAACACTTCTGCAAGCGACCTTGCTCCGTAAAAATAATGAAGTTCACGATCTCTAACATTCAACGTTTTCGTCATATGCATTATCTGTGAACGCAAAGGAGCCATACCAGCTCCACCGCCAACCCAAATCATTTCTTTCTTGCTGTTGAAAATAGGATGGAAATCTCCATAAGGTCCGCTCATTATTACCTTATCACCAGGTTTACGGCTAAAAATATAAGATGACGCTATTCCTGTAGGAACATCCTGAAAGCCGACCTGAGGTCTTGGTTTGAATGGAGGCGTGGCAATACGGACTGTAAGCATGATTCTGTCGCCTTCTGCAGGATAGTTTGCCATTGAATATGCCCTAATCGTTGGTTCAGGATTATTTGCCTTTAGCGAGAATATATTAAACTTCTCCCACATAGGAAGAAATTTTTCCCCTATGCTGTCTTTGTCAATATCCTTGTCATAATCAATACAATCATATGCAGGTATTTTAATTTGAGCATATGATCCTGGAACGAAGTCCATATGCTCGCCTTCAGGAAGGGCAACAATAAATTCTTTAATAAAAGAACTTACGTTTTTGTTGCTGATTACAGTACATTCCCACTCCTTTACGCCCAAAACACTTTCTGGAACTCTAATCTTTAAATTACCCTTCACCTTGCATTGACATCCAAGTCGCCAATGATCTTTTATTTGCTTACGTGTAAAGTGTGGTTTTTCTGAATCAAGAATTTCCCCACCTCCTTCAAGCACCTGAAGCCTGCATTGTCCGCAGCTTGACTTTCCACCACAGGCAGACGGAAGGTATATACCATTTTCAGTCAGTGTAGACATCAGCGACGCTCCTTGAGGCACCGATATAGTTGTCTTGTCATTTATATTGATACTGACATTGCCGCTTGGCGACAAATAGCGCTTTGCTATCAGCAAAATAGTAACGAGCAAAAGAATTATTATAAGAAATACTGCTATACTCGTAAAAATAAACTGTACCATATTAAATTTATATTTTAAATCCAGAAAAACACATCATTGCCATCGCCATGAGACCTACCGTTATAAATGTAATGCCTAGCCCTTGCAAGGGACGTGGCACATCACAATATTGCATTTTTTCTCTTATAGCTCCCATAGAAACAATTGCTAAGGTCCAGCCAATTCCGCTACCTGCCGCATATACCACAGCATCAACAACAGAACCGATATACTGAGAATTAGACGGATCAAGATTTATTCGCTGCTGCATAAATAAGGACGCTCCCATAATAGCACAGTTAACAGCTATCAAAGGTAAAAATATTCCTAAAGAAGAATATAAAGACGGTGAGAATCTTTCTACAACCATCTCCACAAGTTGCGTTATTCCGGCTATAACGGCAATAAATAGAATAAAGCTCAAATATGACAAATCAACGCCTTCCGCAAGACAGTCTGGTCCTAATACATAGACCTGCAACAAATAGTCAACAGGTACAGTGATAATAAGAACAAAAGTAACTGCCACACCAAGCCCTAATGAGGTCTTAACATTTTTTGAAACAGCTAGAAACGAACACATTCCAAGAAAGAATGCGAAAATCATATTGTCAACAAATATTGACCTGAAAAATAAACTTATAATGTGATCCATAACAAATATCTTATTCAAAACATTTAATCTTTTTCGGAAAAGAATGCCCTATGTATCCAAATAACACACCCCAGAAGTATCAATGCCATAGCCGGCATTGTCATCATACCGTTATTAATATAACCGTCATCATAGAAACTGTCAGGAATAATCTGTATTCCCAGCAAAGAACCTCTACCAAGAAACTCTCTCACAGCACCGACTATTACCAATATCATCGCATATCCAAGACCGTTTGACAAACCGTCTATAAAGCTTGGAATGGGTTTATTTATCATGGCAAAAGCCTCCAGACGTCCCATTAATATACAGTTTGTAATAATAAGACCGACATATACAGACAACTGCACACTTACGTCATATGCCACAGCCTTTAGAATCTGACTTACTATAGTTACTAATGCCGCAACAACTACAAGCTGGACTATAATTCTGATTCGGTTGGGTATGGTATGTCTTATAAGAGATATTATTACATTTGAGAAAGCCGTAATGATTGTTACAGCTAGTCCCATAACTATCGCAGGTTTCAATTGAGAAGTAACAGCCAAGGCTGAACAAATACCAAGGACCTGAACAAGTATAGGATTATCTACACTCAACGGCGTGGTGAAAATCTTTTTATTTTCTTTTGAAATTAACTTTCCCATAACACATTATTTTTTATTTGTCATTAAGAAAACTCATATATTTGCCTAAACAATCCTTTAGCATTAAGTCAACACCATTAGATGTCAATGTCGCTCCAGTTATGCCATCACATTGCGTGTGTTTGTCTTTAACGTCATTCTTTTTTACCACAGAAAGAGCTATACCGGAAACACCATCTTTTGTAAGTTTTTTACCGATAAACTGTTTTTGCCATTCTATATTATCTTTAATTTCTGCACCCAAGCCTGCCGTTTCGCTTTCATGTGTGAAATATGCTCCGAAAACGGTGTTCTTGTCATAATCAATTGCTATATATCCGCTTATCGGTCCCCAAAGGCCCATTCCATATACGGGTATAACATATTTTGTTTCATTATTAATCTTGCAGACATACAAAGCAAGACGTCCAGCTTTGAAGTCTGCACTATTTAATTTAAATCCGGCCTGCTCTCCTCCTTTTGTTCCTTTTGTCAAAATCTGATTATCGGAGTTTATAACATCATCACTTTCTACAATACTTTTGTATTGCTCAGCTACCTCATTATCACTAAGCCCACGAATATTAAGTGCTGCCAATATCTGCTTTTTCTTATCTAATGCGACGTTTACGTCTTGTGCAGGCTTCAGATAACTTGAAATAAATGCAAGCAAAAAAGCAACAACAACAACAATTATCGCAGAATAAACGATGGTATAAATATTTGAATTAGTATTCAATATCTTTTTATCTTTTGCCATAATGCTATTAATTTAGATTTTTTGTGAAGTACGCTTAGCTCTCTTTGAAATATTGTGCTGAACAACACAATGATCAATAAGAGGCGCAAACATATTCATTAATAAAATGGAGAGCATCATTCCCTCCGGATATCCTGGATTCATAATCCTTATTGCTATTGCAACAACGCCAATAAGAAATCCATAGATATACTTTCCGGTTTCAGTCCTTGCAGATGTAACAGGGTCAGTAGCCATAAACACAGCACCAAAGCAGAAGCCTCCAAGGAACAAATGTTCATACCATGTAATAGATGTCATACCTAATTCTTTAAAGACAAAGGCCATAAATGCCCCGCCAAAGAAGACACTTAACATTGTCTTCCAACTTGCGATGCCCGTAAACAATAGTATTAATGCTCCTATGCCTATAGCAATTACGCTTGTTTCACCAATAGAACCAGGTATTAAACCAACAATAAGCTCACGAAGGTCATATCCAATACTCATATTCTGTGCTGTCAGAGCCAAAGGTGTTGCCTGCGTAAATGTATCAGGCAAGACATTACCCAAACCAAATATTGTGTCATTTGCTACCCACACGCTGTCACCACTCATTTCTGTTGGATAAGAGAAAAATAAAAATGCACGTGCTCCCAACGCCACATTAAAGATATTCATACCTGTACCGCCAAAAATCTCCTTCACAAAGATTACAGAAAACGCTACAGCTATAGCCAATATCCACAGCGGGCAATTAATTGGTATAATTAAAGGTATTAATATTCCACTAACAAGATAACCTTCTTGAATTTCTTCCCCTTTCATCTGAGCCCAAATAAACTCGATGCCCAAGCCAACAATATAACTAACAAGAATTTTAGGCAAAACGGCGAGAAATCCATATATGAAGAGATCAAAAAAAGTTGCATCAGCTAACCGGCCAGCAGCCAAATAATTCTGATAACCGACATTATACATACCAAATAATAAAGCGGGCAGCAATGCTATCACGACAATGCTCATAATACGCTTTGAATCAATAGCGTCATGTATATTTGTCCCCGTCTTTGATGTGGAATTTGGAACATATAAAAATGTTTCTATACCTTCAAAAACACTACGAAAACAATGGAGCTTTCCATCATCCTCAAATAAAGGCTTTATTTTATCTAAATAATTTCTCAACATATTAAGTAATATTTAAGCATTCTCTTTACGCAACATATCCAACCCTCTTCTCACTATATCTTGAAGTTCCAGTTTTGAAGAATCAACAAATTCAGGCAAAGCAAAATCTTCAGGGGAGACTTCGTATATACCCAATGCTTCCATTTTGTCAATATCTCCAACAATTATTGCTTTTATAAGATATTCACCTAAAATATCCATGGGCAATACGCTGTCATACTCTCCACTCATTATCATATTTCTTCTGCCACCTTTTACTCTCGCATCTAATGCATATTCTTTATTCTTCGTCAACCAGCTAAAATAGCTTCTATTAACAGAATAGTCCTTGAAACGCGGCATAATCCATCCAAACAGTTCATTTGTATCATCACCTTCAGGAATCACAGTCAGTTCTGAAGCATGAGCATCTACAAAATCATTTAAAGAACACTTACGTCCTGTAAGTACATTTCCATTAATAATTCTGACATTTCTTTCGTGTGAAATTTTATCTTTCAATAAAGTTTCTATCTTCTGCCCAACCAAGACATCAGCATAACAAGGCTCATGCACTTCACTGCCAACAATAGCTATTGTGTGATGTAAGTCCACTTTACCTTTATTAAATAATCTTCCAATATAAATGACAGTAGTAGGATCTACGGTCCAAACAACATCTCCCTTATTCACAGGATTAATATGATTTATCTGAACGCCTACATTACCTGCCGGGCACGGACCATCAAATATGTTTACCTCAACATCCTTTACACGGCGCAAACTTTCAGAACACTGATTACGTCCAATGCCTAAATATGTCTTAGATATCCTTGATAAAGCAGTCAAACCCGTTTGAAAATCTATTTCATTACCTATCAGTTCATACTCAAAATCACAAGCAAGGGGTTTATCGCGTAATGCGCTAATAAATATTCCTTTTGGCAAAACATCTGGATTTGTAGATATCGCATAAGGTAATTGATTTATATAACCGAAAAGCCCAGCACGCAGCAATGAGTCGATTATTTCTTTCGAAGAGACATCATTAACATTTCTTACTCCAAAATCAACGTATTCCTGATTTTCGTCCAAACTAATAACAACCTGTAAAACCTTTCTTCTTTCACCTCGTACAATTGAAGAAACATTTCCACTGACAGGAGAAGAAAAACCCACTGATGGGAATTGCTTATTGACAAATAAGATTTCACCTGCTTTTACATGTTCACCTTCTTTTACAACAACTTTAGGCTGTATTCCGGGAAAAGAATCCGGGCAAAGCGCAACTTCTTTGCCAATATTGATTTTCATTTTTACTTTCTCGGCCTTGCCTTTAAGGTGAATGTCTAATCCTTTACGTAATTTAATAACTTTTGTCATAGTGTCAGTTAAAAGAACTGGATATTTTAATTTATTATGGCGCAAATCTACATAAAATCAACGTAAAAAACGAACAAAATTTAAGAAAAGTGTATTATTTACATGCGCAATAACTAATCTAAATAAATCAAAAATTAAAGTTTGTGCTATCCAAACAAATTAATCATACTCATAATACATCCAATGTAAATGTTGTTTATACCATTTTCCATATTTTATTCGTTTATTACAATGAATTCATGTATTTTTGTAGGAAATTTCGAAATGGCTATACCACTTTTGCCTTTAAACATTCATTAAATCATAACGAATATTGAAAACATTAAAGCATATTGTTAATGGGATATTATGGACTGCAATAATTGGATATTGGTCTATAATCATATTTATTCATATACCGTTTATACAAAATTGGTTCGGTACACGCATAAGTAATGCCCTATCAACAAAACTCAACACACATGTAAGCATTGGAAATGTTGACTTAGGTTTTCTAAATAGAATAATTATCGATGACGTTGAAATATATGATCAGACATCAAAAAAGATGATTTCTGCATCACGCCTTGCAGCAAAAATAGACTATTATCAACTAATTAAAAACGGATGTATATACATATCTTCTGCACAGATATTTGGATTTGACGGGAACTTTTACAAAAAGACTAACACTTCAAAACCAAATTACCAATTCGTATTAGACTCACTTTCATCTAAAGATAAAAATAAAAAATCAAATTTAAAGCTAAGTATTAATTCATTAATAATCCGACATGGCGCCATTCGTTATGATATCTATGACGCACCTTATACATCATCACATTTCAATCTCAAACACATCAAATTAAATGACATCAGCGCTCATATTATTATTCCATATTACACACAGGACAGCACCTACATTTCTGTAAAAAAATTATCCTTTAAAGAGTCTTCAGGCTTAGACTTGAGAAGGTTATCGTTTGATTTCTCTTTCAATAAGAAGTGCGCTAAGCTTCATAATTTCAACTTATCTTTACCAAACTCCAAAATTGAATCTGAATCAGTATCTTTAGTTTACAAAACAATTAACGGCAAAATAGACAATAAGACCATCGCTTATTCAGGAACAATAAATATCAATAGAATTAATTTTTCTGACCTAAAATGCTTTCTGCCTAGGATTAAACATAACATCACACCATTATCATTAAAAACCACATTTACAGGAACTTACAATAGTATCAACATAGAAAGCTTTAATCTGCATTCTATAGATAAAGGATTAGTTTTTATTGGTAATGGCAAGCTAAAAAAAGATAAAAACGGTTTCATTTGGAATGCTAATATCAGAAAGATAGAAAGTTCTGCTGAATGGATTGCACATACTATCAAAGAAATAAATCCAAGTATAAAAATACCTGATTTTATAAATAGTATAGGTAAAATCTACTATACCGGCAACACTAATGGACATGATAAATATATATCGATTAATGGTAATTTAAAAACTGACATAGGAAATATTTTGGTCAAATTAAGCAAAAATGTTAACGACATTTATGCCAATATTGATACAGATAATATTAATTTGGGCAAATTGTTTCCCAATAAGCATCTTGGGCAAATCTCATCAAAAATAATAGTTAAATACAATAACATATCAAAAACAAATAAAAACATATATATTGATGGCATTTTTCCAAGATTTGAATATAATAATTACCAATACAAGAATATACTTGTAAAAGGATTATATGACAAAAATATATTTGATGGCCTTTTCAAACTGGATGACCCCAATGGACAAATAAACATTGAAGGCAGACTATCAACAGATATATCAAAAGAAACATCCATAATTGCATCTGTCAGAAATTTGAATTTGTCAAAACTTAATATTACAAATAAATGGAAAGATACAAAATTCAATTTTGATATAAACTCAAACATAACTTATAATCATCAAAATATAAATCCGTTTAATGGTAATTTAGCCATAAAAGATTTCACAATGGTTTCCTCATCGGATTTATATACAATCAAAACAATAAGCTTAAATGCTTGTAAAGATTCCATGTCCCTGCAAAGCGATTTTGGAAATATTTCTATAAATGGCCAATATAATATTAGCACATTAGCTAAAAGTATAAACAATTTGCTCCATGAAAAATTACCGACAATGTTTACGGAGCAGCCTAATGTATGCAATAAATTTCAAATTAAAGCAAATATATCTAATTCTGAATGGGTTAATAGATTTTTCAACGTTCCTTTAGAGTTAAAAGCGCCGATGAACTTAACCGCTACAATCAATGACGAAAATAAGACATTTTCAATGTATTGTAAGGCGGATAAAATTATATACAAAAATAATCCTTATGAAAATATCTTCATTAATGCCCATACCCCTAACGATACATTATTATTAGAAGGTAAAATTGATAAAATCATGAACAATGGTCAAAAGTTGTCTCTTGATTTAAATTTAAGTACCATTAACGACAAATTATTAACAGAGATTAAATGGAACAACAATCAAAGTAAGCCTTTTTTAGGGTCGCTAAATGCAGAAACGAGATTTATTAAGAATGATGCAGGTAAGCCAGACATCAACGTTGACATCAAGCCTTCAGATATACTTATCAATGATACCACATGGCATGTACAACCTGCAAGCATAAAATACAATAATGGCAATTTAATGATAGATCATTTTTCTATTGAGCATAATAAACAACATATCAAAATATATGGTATGGCAACAAAGGATTTGTCAGATTCAATCGTTGTCGACATGCAAGATGTTGATGTCAATTATGTATTGAATTTGGTAAATTTTCATTCTGTCGACTTTAAAGGCTATTCAACAGGCAAAGCTTTTATCAAATCTGTTTTTTACGATCCTGAGTTATATGCAAATCTAAATATCAGTCAATTCAAATTTCAAGATGGCCGTATGGGAGATTTAGCTGCCCACGTATCATGGAATAAATCAGAAAAACAAATTGATATCAACGCTATAGCTAAAGATAAAGATAATGTAGAAACCAGAATTGAAGGTTATGTTTCTCCTGACAGGAATTATATTGATTTAAACATTGGTGCAAGGAATACAAACATTGAATTTCTTGAAGGCTTTTGTGGATCATTTATGAATAATATTATAGCTAATGCAAACGGAAACGTTAGACTACACGGTCCATTAAACAACATTAATCTAACAGGAAATCTCGTAACAAATGGCAGCATAAGAATAATCCCCTTAAATACAACTTATACGTTAATAAACGACACGATACGATTCCGTCCAGACAATATTATCTTTGCTGCAGACACAATAAGAGACAGAAATGGAAATATTGGTATCGTCAGCGGGGCACTCTACCATAAACATTTAACAAACCTAACATACGATTTAAACATAAGGACTCACAACTTGCTGTGTTATGACACACAAAGTTATTCTAATAATACATTTTACGGTACTGCATACGGCACCGGACTATGTACGATAAAAGGAGGTAACGGAAGAATAGACATAGATATAAATATTACTCCGGAAAAAGGCTCCTTTATAGAATATAATGCCGCAAGTCCTGAAACAATATCAGACCAGCAATTTATTACATGGCATGACAAAACGGCAATCAGCCAAACAGTTAGTAAAGACTCTATAGCCAAAGAGTCTGTCAAGGAAGCAGCAGAGATTGACAAACCTTCTGATTTATATATTAACTTCCTCGTTAATATGAATCCAGATGCGACATTACGCGTATTAATGGACCAGTCAAACTATGACTATATTGCTTTAAACGGAACTGGCAGCATTCGTGCCACATACTTTAACAAAGGCTCATTTAACATGTTTGGTACATACCAAATTGAAAATGGTATATATAAACTTACGATACAAAATATAATTAAGAAAATCTTCCAATTCCAGAATGGTGGCACCATTGTATTCGGAGGCGACCCTTACAATGCATCACTTGACCTTAAGGCCTTATACACCGTAAATAGTGTGCCTCTTTCTGACTTGCAAATCGGCAATAGCTTCTCGAGCAACAACATCAGGGTAGATTGTATCATGAATATTAGCGGTACGCCACAAACACCTCACATCGACTTTGACCTTGACCTGCCAACCGTAAGCAATGAGGCAGAACAGATGGTTCGCACTGTAATTAACAGTGAAGAAGAAATGAATCAGCAAGTTGTATATTTGTTAAGCATTGGACGATTTTATATGCAAGACAACAACAATTCATCAAACCAAGAAAATCAACAGAATCAAACAAGCCTTGCAATGCAGAGTTTGCTAAGCGGAACAATAAGCCAGCAAATAAACTCTCTTCTAGGAAATCTGGTTAAAAACAACAATTGGACATTTGGAGCCAACATTAGCACCGGTGATGAAGGTTTCAACAATGCAGAATATGAAGGCTTATTATCCGGAAGACTATTAAACAACCGTCTGATAATTAACGGACAGTTTGGATATCGCGATAACGCAAATGCTACGACATCGTTTATCGGTGACTTCGATGTGAATTATTTGCTACTTCCAAATGGAAATATATCGCTCAAAGTCTACAATCAAACAAATGATCGATATTTTACTAAATCATCATTAAATACACAGGGAATTGGACTAATCATGAAAAAAGACTTCAACTCACTAATGGAATTATTTGGATTTAAAAGAAAAAACAGAAAAAGTATTTTACAAGACAAATAATTATCCATTAAATGGTATCGGACATAAAGCAATTCCCCCCTATTATGTATTTTAAATAAACAGTCCATCTCTTTCCTATATTGAGACGGGCTGTTTATTTATCTAAAACAATTACAATTCTACTGGAACATATTCTAAATTGAAGACATCTGCAACGGCCTTGTTAGTTACCTTACCTTCAACAATATTCAATCCCTTGCATAAAGCAGCATCATCCTTGCATGCATTCTTCCACCCTTTATCAGCTAAAGCCAAGGCATACTTCAGTGTTGCATTAGTCAAGGCATATGTTGATGTGTTTGGCACCGCTCCAGGGATATTAGCTACAGCATAATGTACAATTCCATCAACGACATACACAGGATCGCTATGCGTTGTTGGATGTGATGTTTCAAAACATCCTCCCTGATCAATAGCAACGTCAACCAGAACCGTTCCAGGCTCCATTATCTTTAACATGTCTTTTGTAATCAAATGAGGGGCTTTATCACCGGGAATAAGCACAGCACCAATAACGATGTCAGCATCCTTAATCTCATTAACGACATTATGATGCGAAGAATATATAGCATTAACATTTGCAGGCATCGTAATTGACAATTCTCTCAGTAAGCTTAAAGAAATGTCTGTTATAACCACATCTGCACCCATTCCTGCTGCAACACGCGCTGCAGCCTGACCAACAATTCCACCACCAAGGACTACTACTTTAGCCGGACGCACACCAGGCACTCCGCAAATGAGTTTACCCTTACCGCCTTTGGTCTTCTGTAGATAATATGCGCCGTTAATTGTCGCCATTCGACCGGCAACTTCACTCATTGGTGTCAACAACGGAAGTGAATTATCATCTAATTGTACGGTCTCATATGCAAGGCATACGCTTTCACTTTCAATCATTGCCTCTGTTAATTTCTTATCACATGCAAAATGGAAGTAAGTGAAAACCAGTTGCCCTTTTCGTATAAGTTTATATTCCGATTCTATTGGCTCTTTAACTTTAACTATCATATCAGCAGTCTGATAAACATCTTCAATAGTCGGCAATATGGTTGCTCCTACATTTTCATACATTTCGTCTGAAAATCCACTATTTACACCCGCAGTATGTTGAACATATACAGAATGGCCATGTTTTACTAACTCTGATACACCAGCCGGAGTCATACCGACCCTACTCTCGTTGTTCTTAATTTCTTTTGGAATTCCGACTTTCATAATAAATAGGTTTTAAAGTTAAAAAATTAATTCAATGGCAAATATAAGAAAAAGAATGATATACACTTAGAAAAAACAAAATATTTATACATGATTTTTACATAAAATAAATTATAATTTCTTTTATTTTAATTTGCAAAATAAAATTACATTACATTTTTGCAACTTTATTTAAGCGTAGAAAGAACACTTTAATGTTATTATTTATTATTTTTTAACCACAGAACAGTACAACGTATTGATATTTTTTGTAATTTTGCAGCGTTTTCAGAAATAATCAAGCTATTGGCTTGAAAATCAGGTACTTACAAAATATAAGGCAAATAGATGAGACAATTAAAGATTCAGAAAAGTATTACCAACCGTTCAAGTGAAGCCTTGGATAAATATCTTGTAGAAATAGGTAGAGCTCCTTTAATTTCAATTGACGAGGAAATAGAGTTAGCTCAGAAAATAAAGAAAGGCGGACCTGAAGGCGAACGGGCTAAAAACAAACTTGTAACAGCAAACCTGAGATTCGTTGTATCTGTGGCTAAACAGTATCAACATCAGGGACTCACATTAACCGACCTTATAGATGAAGGTAATATTGGTCTGATTAAAGCAGCTCAAAAGTTTGACGAGACTCGCGGATTTAAATTTATCTCTTATGCAGTATGGTGGATTCGTCAAAGCATTTTGCAGGCTATTGCTGAACAAAGCCGTATTGTCCGCCTGCCATTAAATCAAGTTGGCTCTCTAAATAAGATCAATCATGAAATAAACAAGTTCGAACAGGAAAACCAGCGTCATCCATCTGTTTCAGAACTATCAGAAGTAACAAAACTTGATGAAGACAAAATTGGCCAATCTTTAGCAGCTGACGGTCATCATGTTAGTATTGATGCTCCATTTCAGGATGGTGAAGACAACTGCATGCTTGACGTAATGCCTAGCGGAGATGACAGCCGAACAGACAGACACGTTGATCATGAATCAATGGCACTAGAGCTTAATACAGTATTAAGCAAAGTTCTGAAAGAGCGTGAAATAACCATTATACGCGAATGCTTTGGTATCGGATGCCATGAGAAAGGTCTTGAAGAAATCGGTGACCAATTAGGTTTAACACGAGAGCGCGTACGTCAGATTAGAGAAAAAAGTATCGCGAAATTGCGTGAAAGTGGAAATGCAAAAATATTAATAAAATATTTAGGATAAGCATATTTTTCACACTAATAATATTTTAATGCCAAAATAGGAGATTAATATATTTACTCACTATTTTGGCATTATTATTTACAACTACCCACCCTATCATTTTTACATAACTATAGTCAAAACAAAAGTCAATGGTTTCCATTATAAAACTCAGTGTATTTCAAGATAAAACTCACTGAATTCAGCCCCATAAACCTATGGTTTTTAATCTAAGTCACAATATAGTCAAATGTCAGTACTTTAGACGAGTAAATTACAGTACGACATCATGCCGGAATAAGAAAATTAATAACTTCTTGTTCAACAGTAATTTTATATGACCCGACCGGTGTTTTCATTAACCGACCGTCAATACTCACCATTGCCTTAACCGCTTCATTAACAATAATTTCTCTAGTTCTATAAGGATGTACGCTATGATGATTGAGAAATTTACCTGTAAATAACAAATAAAATCCTTCAAAAAGCTGTGTCATCTCCGGATGGTAAACAACAGAAACATCAAGGAGACCATTATATGGAACAGCATTGGGAGTTTGCCCATAACCAGACGCATTCCCAATACACACTGTCATAATTTTCCTTTTAATAATATCCGAATTAATTTTTAACGACATTTTATAATCCAAACGTTGAAAAATCATCAAAATTAATGAAAACAGAAAAGACAGTGTTCTGGAGCCAAAAAGTCTGTGTGTGCGCTGCCTCAAGTTCATTATTGCCGAAATGAGTCCAATATTAACGCAATTCAAGAAGTATCTATGACAAATATCTCCTTCTGAGTTTGTATAATGAATACAGCCCAAATCAATTTTCCTAACACGACGCTGTTTTATCCATCCGATTATCTGATTAACATCGTTTTCTTTCAATTGCCAGTAATGAGCAAAATCATTCATCAGTCCATTAGGTATCAAACCCAAACATATCTTTTCACGTATAGAAGAATCTACAGACATAAGACAATTTACTGCGTCATTTAATGCAGAATCACCGCCAACAATTACAATGGTTTTATATCCATTGTTTATAAACATATTAATAAGTCTTGTAACACTGCTTTGATCCTCACTTTGGACAAAATCAAACTTTATATCATTATCCTTCAAGCAGTTCTCAATTTTTGCCCATCTCTTTTTAGATGCCGTTATACCATGTTTCGGACAATATAATATTCCCCAACGATTATCTTCACCTGACATATTATAATCTTATTTTATAGTAAATAATTAGACTATTAATTATAAATAGCTTTTTACATATTTAATTTTTTGTTCCATCGGAAGTGAAAAATCGATCCAATGTATTTTAAATCCTCTTCTTTCCATGCCTCTGAACCATGTCATTTGACGCTTTGCAAACTGATGTATCGCAATCTCCAATGAACGGAACATATCATCATAAGTTATTTCATTTATCAAATATTTGGTGACGTATTTGTACTCAAGTCCATAATAAATCAAGTCTTCAGGCAAAATACCTCTGTCGAGCAACATCTTAACCTCATCTACCATGCCATTATTAAGGCGCTGCAATAGCCGCTCTGTTATTCGCTTGCGCCGTAAATCTCTATCTATTTCAATTCCAAAAATCAACGAGTCAATTGGAGGAATATTACGTTCTTCAAGATTGTGGCAATTTTTATAATATGTTTCAATTTCAATTGCCCGTATCGCCCGCTTCTTATTATCAATATCGGTAGAATTATGCATATTAGACTTATTGTCTCTTTTTAGCTGTATAAGTAATTTTGTCAACTCATCCAAATCCTTCTTCTCTAATTCCAAACGGAGTTCCTTATTCTCCGGCACAGGTAACAACTTATATCCATTCAACACAGCCTCAATATACAATCCTGTTCCACCACATAATATCGGTGTGACTCCTCGCCCTATAATATCATTGTATGCATTATAGAAATCCTTCTGATATTCAAATAAATTATATTTTGTACCAGGTTCAGCAATATCAATTAAATGATACTTTATAAGCTTATCACCAATTTTATAATCGTCAAGATCCTTACCCGTACCTATATCCATATTACGGTAAACTTGTCTACTGTCTGCACTAATTATTTCAGCATTAATTTCTGCAGCTAAAGCAGCCGCAAACGATGTCTTTCCTGATGCAGTCGGACCTAAAATGGTTATCATATTTTTATGCAATATAAAGTTTAATGATACTGTAGTCTGTACAAAATTAATAAAAAAAAACCATCCGACAATGTCGAATGGTTTTTTTTATCAAATTATAATCAAGTATCAATTATCCGTTGTGCTTCTTCATAATCTTGATGAGATCTACAACCTTGTGTGAGTAACCGATCTCATTATCATACCAAGAAACAACTTTTACAAATTTATCTGTAAGATAAACACCTGCATCAGCATCGAAGATTGATGTCAAAGGACAACCCAGGAAGTCAGAAGAAACAACCTTATCTTCTGTATATCCTAAGATACCTTTCAGTTCACCTTCAGAAGCCTCTTTCATTGCTTTGCAGATATCCTCTTTTGTTGCTGAGTTCTTCAGATTAACAGTCAAGTCAACAACTGAAACATCCAAAGTAGGAACACGCATAGAGATACCAGTAAGTTTTCCGTTAAGCTCAGGGATAACCTTACCTACAGCCTTAGCAGCACCAGTAGAAGAAGGTATGATGTTTCCTGCAGCAGCACGGCCACCACGCCAATCCTTCAAAGAAGGACCGTCAACTGTACGCTGTGTAGCTGTTGTAGAGTGAACAGTTGTCATAAGACCGTTCTCAATACCGAACTTATCATTCAGTACCTTTGCTATAGGAGCGAGACAGTTTGTTGTACAAGATGCATTTGAAACAATCTGCTGGCCAGCATATTTATCTGTATTAACACCACAAACGAACATATCAGCCTGACGTCCGTCCTCACCCTTCTTTGAAGGAGCAGAAAGAACAACATATTTAGCACCAGCCTGAAGGTGTTTCTCTGCACGGTCCATTGTCAGATAGAAACCAGTTGACTCAACAACATATTCTGCACCGATTTCATCCCACTTAAGATCAGCAGCGTCTTTTTCAGCTGTAACACGGATGTGGTTTCCGTTTACTATCAATTCATTTTTTGCAGTGTCAACTTCAATTGTACCGTCAAACTGGCCGTGCATTGTATCATACTTCAGCATATATGCCATGTAATCAACAGGCAGAAGGTCATTGATACCTACTACAACTACATCGTTCTTGTTTGCCTCTTCAAGAGTTGAACGGAATACGAAACGACCAATACGGCCAAATCCGTTAATACCAATTTTAATCATCTTTTTTTATTTTAAAGGGTTAAAATAATTTCCTTAAATAATTATACCTAATGTTTGTTAAAAGCGCTGTCTAATCAACGTTAATTACTCCCAAGTGTCCGCATTAAATACGGCCTTTCTTTTTTCGCCCGCAAAGTTACATTATTTTTTTATAATAAAGTTATTTCATATTATTAAATTATATAAAATATTGGGTACGATTGGCCGAAAGTACAAAATCGACTAATTATTAGTGTCATTTTGACATGTCGAGTTTCTAAATTAAGGCCACTGTCAGACCAGCCATCACAATACTAACCATCGACATCAGCTTAATTAATATATTTAAAGAGGGACCTGAAGTATCCTTAAAAGGATCACCAACCGTATCACCTACAACTGCCGCTTTATGACAAGAAGAACCTTTACCGCCAAAGTTACCTTCTTCAATCATTTTCTTAGCATTATCCCATGCCCCTCCAGCATTTGACATAAAAATAGCAAGAGTAAATCCAGTGGACATTCCACCTATTAAAAGTCCCAGAACGCCGGAAACACCTAGAACTATACCTACTAACACAGGAATAGCTATAGCCAATAAAGAAGGCAATATCATTTCACGCAAAGCTGACTTTGTAGAAATTTGTATGCATCGGCCATAATCCGGAGTTGCTATACCTTCCAAGATACCCTTTATCTCTCTGAATTGTCTTCTAACCTCTTCTACCATTGAACCTGCTGCACGTCCAACAGCTCCCATCGTGATACCACTGAATATAAATGCAGACATAGCACCAATAAAGATTCCTATTAAAACCTTTGGGTTCATGAGGTTAACCTGGAAGAAACTTATCATATCTAACAGCTGAGCATTTTTAGGTTCAAAAACATTTCCTAAATTATCAATAAAGACAACACCTTCGTTAGCCGCTCTTACCATATTTATTTTTATTTCCTCAATATATGACGCCAATAAAGCGAGAGCTGTCAATGCTGCACTTCCTATAGCAAATCCCTTTCCTGTTGCGGCTGTAGTATTTCCTAAAGCATCAAGTGAATCGGTCCTTTTTCTTACATCTTCTCCCAATCCACACATCTCGGCATTACCACCTGCATTATCTGCTATAGGGCCATAAGCATCCGTCGCTAATGTTATACCTAAAGTTGAAAGCATGCCGACAGCAGCAACACCTATACCATATAGTCCTTTAGAAATACTTTCTGAATTCATAGACATGTCAAAGCCGTTCGCACACAAATAACTTAACATTACAGCAACAGAAATTGTAATTACAGGAATCATGGTAGAAATCATTCCTGTGCTTATACCTTTAATAATTACTGTTGCTGATCCCGTTTCAGAAGACTTAGCCACATCCTTTGTCGGACCATAACTTTGACTTGTATAAAACTCGGTTGCTGCTCCTATTATAACACCTGCGAGAAGTCCACTAATTACAGAAAACGAAAGTCCGATCCAATTTTCAACTTTTAACAAATACAAGATTAAAAATGATGCTACTGCAATAAGAACAGCTGAAACGTTTGTACCTAAATTTAACGAATGCAGCAAATCCATCATTGTAGCATTGTCCTTTGTCTTAACCACAAAAATGCCGATTAAAGATAAAAATATTCCAACACCCGCTATTAGCATTGGAGCTATAACTGCTTTAAGCTGCATTTCATAATTAAGCCCAAAAGCCATGGCACCCAATGCAGCAGCACTTAAGATACTGCCACAATAACTCTCATATAGATCAGCCCCCATTCCTGCAACGTCACCGACATTATCGCCAACATTATCTGCAATGGTTGCCGGATTTCTCGGATCATCCTCCGGTATGTTTTCTTCAACTTTACCGACAAGGTCTGCACCAACATCTGCAGCTTTAGTATAAATACCTCCACCTACACGGGCAAACAAGGCTTGAGTAGACGCACCCATGCCAAATGTAAGCATTGTTGTCGTAATTGTAACAAGAGCATTGGCTTCACCATCATAAAATGCATTTAATATGACAAACCACAATGCTATATCCATAAGGCCTAAGCCAACAACAACCAACCCCATTACAGCTCCACTCCGAAATGCAATTTTTAATCCTTTATTAAGGCTATGCCTAGCTGCATTTGCAGTACGCGCCGATGCATATGTAGCTGTCTTCATGCCAAAGAAGCCACATAATCCAGAAAACAAACCGCCTGTAATAAATGCAAACGGTACCCATGGATTTTGCACGTGTAGCACATAAGACATAAATGCAAATATCAGGCTGATAACAACAAATATAATTATTACAACTTTATACTGCTGTCTTAAATATGCCATTGCACCAGTTCTTACATACCCTGCAACTTCTCTCATTCTTTCTGTGCCCTCATCTTCTCTCATCATTGACTTATAAAAGTAAAAAGCCATTATTAACGCACAAACAGATGCGAAAGGCACAATCCAAAATACTGACGGTATATTCATGGTATTACATTTTTTAAAATCTGAATGATAACTGTGTATCAATCATACTATAATTATGTTTTTCTAAAGAACGGTCATTAACCAATATGTATTCTGCTGAAATCTTCAAATTCTTTACGAATTCATAATCTGCACCAATTTCATAATATGTCTTGCTATTATTCCATTCTGCACTTGGCCGATACATATCATAACGAGCTTTTACATGAAACTTATTTTTTATTATTGGCGCTATAGCTAATGCATAAAATCCATCAGCCTTATTACCTTTTTCATAATCAACTTCAGTTTCACTTAAATTTGTTTTATCATTATAAACAGTTTTAAAGCCATATCCTGTAGAGTGTATGTATTCAGAACGGAAAGTCCAGTCATTTGTAACATACTCACCACTAATGGCATAGCGACGTTTAGATAAACTTTTTATTCCATTATTGTCTTTACGTGCATATGAACCAGTCCACCCGAATGTTCCTAAACGCATACCAGATATTGGCATAACCCACAATCCCCCAATAATATCCTTCTGGTTATCTACATCCTTCGTATTTATACCCTGGCCATTAAACACACCTATCTGATAATGCAACAGTGCCCTCCCTTCTTTTATTTTTAGTAAATCACCTTGTAATTGTATTCCAATATCACGACCATTCGATGAATGTTCACCTGTTCTATCATTAAATCCCGAAAGATTAGTCACATTTTGAGCATAGCTCATAAATCCCTGGTCAATGGGATTCATTGGATTCTCAAAAGTAAACGGACGTTTAAACTGTCCTACTTTTATCTTGATAAAATCATATTTTTGCCATTCAATAAAAACATCAACGATTCGCGGACTTTCACCAAGAGTTGTTGTATTTCCATTAACTTGTCCCTGGAGTTTATATGCAAAGTCATTTAATATACGTCCGTCCAAAGACAATCTAACCATTCGCAAACTAAAAGTATTGCTTTCTGAATTATATTTACCAGAATATTGGTATTGCCCAATTGCATAACCGCTTAACTTAGGCATACTAAACACTTCTTTCTTTTGCGCACACACATTGCAAATAATCGCACAAAATACAAAAAATGATATTATTCTTTTCAATTTTCTATAAATTTAAACCTGTAAAAGCTAATAATTCACACACAATATATAAAATAAAGGTATAACCTTATCATCAAAATTTAATTTACGCGTCTGTTTAATAACACGACGTTTTCAACATGAGGCGTATGCGGGAACATATCTACAGGCTGTACTGCAACGACCTCATATAAATCATCCAAAAGAGATAAATCACGTGCCTGTGTTGCAGGGTTACAACTTACATACACTATTCTCTTTGGAGCTGTTTTAATTATAGTTTGAACCACATCAGGATGCATTCCTGCTCTAGGAGGATCTGTAATTATTATATCAGGAGTACCATTTTCAGATATAAACGATTCCGTTAATATATCTTTCATATCACCTGCAAAGAATAAGGTATTAGATATGTTATTTATTTCAGAATTAATTTTAGCATCCTCAATAGCCTCCGGAACATATTCAATACCTATAACACGTTTAGCATATCTAGAAACGAAATTAGCAATCGTTCCAGTTCCTGTATATAAGTCATAAACAAGTTCGTTACCTGTAAGATTTGCGAAATCACGTACTACAGAATAAAGATGATAGGCCTGCTTCGTGTTTGTCTGATAAAAACTTTTAGCTCCAACTTTAAATGTCAAGCCGTCCATAGTTTCATATATATAATCATTACCTTTAAACACTTCAATATTTAAATCATTAAAGGTATCGTTACCTTTTTGATTATTAACATATAGTAACGACGTTATCTCAGGGAAACCGTCTGCAATATGCTGAAGTAAGTTTTTGGCAATAACCTCATCTTCATCCTTTTCATAATGAAATTGTATTAAAACCATCCACTCCCCCGTATCTGAGTTTCTGACCATAATATCACGCAACAACCCGCATTGTTTCCTGATATCATAGAATACGATATCATGTTCATAGGCATAGTCTCTGATTGCATTTCTGATTTTATTTTGCAGATCATCCATTAGCCAACATTTTTCTATCGGCAAAATTTTATCAAACGCACCTGTTATATGGAATCCAACAGCATTCATCTGTGTAAAATCCGAACCTGAAGCTATTTCATCTTGAGTTAGCCATCGTCTATTCGAATAGCCGAATTCCAATTTATTACGATAGCCTTGGGTTTTAACAGAGCCTAATATCTGATTGAATTCCGGTAGATTAACTTTACCAATACGAGTCAACTGATCATAGACCTGCTTTTGTTTCATTCTAAGCTGCTCATCATATGGTATGTTCTGCCATTTACATCCTCCACAAATTCCAAAATGCTGACAGAATGGCTTAACCCTCCTTTCGCTATATTTTATAAATCTTATTATCTCTGCTTCACAATAGCTATGTTTCTTTCTCCGCACCTGCAAATCAACAACGTCACCAGGAACAGCAAATGGGACAAACACGACAAGTTCATTTACTCTTGCCAAAGCTTTCCCCTCTGCTGCATAATCAGTTATTGTTATATTTTCTAAAACCGGTAGTGATTTTTTCTTTCTGCTCATTTTAATATTAATTAATGTAATGCAACACCTCACATACATATTAATAAAGCGGCCCGAACCAGCCCATATTTATACGCATGCATATAATTATTATGCAAAGTTAACTGATATTTTTAAAATACAACAACGTATAATCTAAAAATTAAGAAAATAACAATTTACCTTTTAATAAAGAAGTCAATAAGACATACACAAATGTGTGTATGATTAAAACTTTACATGAATAGCACTAAATGTCATAACAATTTAGGCGAGTACAATCCTGCTAAGCGCCATCATCAGAACACTACTTAATTATAACAAATATAATCAAAATACACCCGAACGGAATATATCCTAACGCCCAAAATACTTTATGTCAGAATAAAAAAGCAAATACCCTTAAATGATAATCTGAAATCATCTAAAGATATTTGCCTTTATACTAAAAATAGCTAAACTTGCTTATCTATAAATTATCCGCAATAGAAAGAAGACTCAACTAACTTCTGCATCAGTTTGCTATCCTTTTCTGCAGACTCACGCAAGTTAGAATCATCCTGTTTGTTTAAAGCTCTAATGATACCATCTATCATTCTTGCAGAGAAGACACCTTTGTCCTCATATAATCCACGCTGCTTCTCAAGCCATTTTGCAGAAGCCACACATGAATCAGGAAGCTGCTCAAACTTTGACAGACCTTTTTTAGCTTCATCAATTCCGACATACTTATCTGTAGCAATCTGTAAGGCCTCTTCTTTTTCCATCTCCAAGCCATATCTACATGCTACGCACAAACCTGCCATAAGCTGATATATATCTGCAGAAGCGTCAGGTGAGCGCATCTCAACAGTCTGTTTGAGAGTTGTATCATTATTAGCTTCTGCTTCAAGAGTGTTAACCTGAACAGACATGTCACGGCCAGAAGTCCATCCTAGAGGAACGCGCACAAGTACAGATCTGTTGCAATCACCCCAACAAACATTTGTTGGCGCTTCCTGATGAGGAACCAATCTGAAGTATGACACAGATGTCTTATTGCCAAATGCAGTAATAGATGGAGCCAAAATCATCATACCGGCAATAGCTCTTCTAGCCTCTTCTGAAAGCTTGTGGTCTTTAATCATGCAGTTCTTTCCGTCTTTCATCATACGCATATGTATGTGTAAACCTGAGCCGGCCTTTCCTACAGTTATTTTAGGAGCGAAAGTAACATCAAGCCCATTCATTTGTGCAAGATTTCTGATTACCCATTTTGCCAACACCAACTGATCAGCTGCTGTTTCTACAGGGTTGGGCAAGAACTCTATTTCATTCTGCTCATAAACTTTTCCATCCTGAGTAAAGTTTCCAACCTCAGAATGTCCATACTTGATTTGTCCGCCAGTCTGAGCAATGTATGCCATACACTGCTTACGGAACTCATTAAACTTTGCAAAAGGACCTGATTCGTGATATCCTCTCTGATCTACAGCAGGGAACATTCCATTATCATCAGCTATAACATAATATTCCAATTCGCCCATCGCCTCAAAAGTCATGCCTGTAGACTCTTCAAACGCTGCTGCTGCTCTATGCAATGTACGTTCAGGAGAACATTCAAATGGTTCGCCATTCTTGTCAAAGAATGAGCATAACATGCACAAAGTAGGAATCTCTGAGAACGGGCTTACAAATGCAGTGCGGAAACGTGGTATTACATACAAATCACTACTTTCTGCCTCTATAAATGAGGGGAACAAGCTAGAACCGTCAACTCGCTCGCCGTCTGTTAATATAGTTTCAAGATAAGCATAATCATTAATCATAAAGTTTAAAGTTTTTATGCGTCCGTCTTCAGCCGGATACATAAAATCTATCATACGTATACCCTTTTCACGTATAAATGCAATTATGTCTGCTTTAGTAAAGCATTTTGAAGGTTTACGCAGGAACTCAACTAGTGGGTTCGCATTCATTTCAATTGTCTTATCCATACAATAAAGTGTTTAATATAAGTAATTTAGATTTAAAATATAATCACATTAAATTTATAAAGGGCATTACACCTATTTTGTTTCCGCTATCCTTATATAATAAGGTATATTCAGAATTACAATTATAAAGTGCAGGATTGAACGGAAGCCCCATACAACAGGGCGTACCCATATCATCTCCATACCCATTTACATTCTTTTACAAAGGTAGAAATTTTAATTAGTAAAACAAATTTTCCAATTCTATTTTAGCATACATTCAAATATAATCACATTGCTAAGGCATAATTGACATTTATCAACCGGTCGCCTAAGTTTCACATTGAAACATTTATTTGCATCATGCTTACTTTTTGAATTTACAAACAGTAAAAAAACAGTAACAGACCTTAATATAACAAATTACATCCACAAAACACGCAAAAATTCAGCCACAAATAACACACTGGAAATCAACACATTACAAAAAGCGCAAGAATCAAACAGTACAAATCCATATTAAATACATTGCCAAACATATGCTTTTACATATAAATTTATATTGATTTAGAGTCCGAAAGTCAATGAATTATATGTTAAAAAGCGGTTAATTATCAAACACAAGCCACAATTTTCACACAAAAACGTTAATAAACCGCCGACATAGCAATGACATTAAGTAAAGTAAAGTCTATTTAATCCCATTATTCTTACATACAACCACTAACATGTTGGGCTATATTTTAGCAAAAACATTACAAATTGTTAGCCAACCATACAATACACGCAAATTACATTATTTAACATTTAAATAATTAAACTTGTAAAATGGCCTGTTTACAAAAAAACGAGTATGCAAACAATAATTTCCAAATGACATAATAAACGCATATTTACAAAACAAATTATATTGATTGTACCTAAAAACAGAGAAAAAAATTTGTTAGTTAATAAAATTTAAGTATATTTGCACATAACAAAAATCTTGGATAAAAAATATACATGAAAACCATAAATTAATATGACAGAAAAAAGAGTTTACACCTTCGGTAACGGAAAAGCTGAAGGAAAAGCAGATATGCGTAATCTGCTAGGCGGAAAAGGTGCCAACTTGGCCGAAATGAACCTTATCGGAGTGCCAGTTCCTCCTGGTTTCACTATTACAACAGATGTTTGTAACGAATATTTTGAAAAAGGCAAAGAAAGTGTTGTTGCACTTTTAAGCGACGACGTAAAAGCATCTGTACATCATATAGAAACTTTGATGAACAGCAAATTTGGCGACGTAGAGAATCCTCTGCTCGTCAGCGTACGTTCCGGAGCACGTGCTTCAATGCCTGGTATGATGGATACAATCTTGAACCTCGGTCTAAACGACAAGGTTGTTGAAGGTTTGGCAAAGAAAACCGGAAATGAACGATTCGCATACGACAGTTACAGACGTTTTGTACAAATGTACGGTGATGTGGTTTTAGGAATGAAACCAGTAAACAAAGAAGACATCGATCCGTTTGAAGCTATAATTCAGAAGGTAAAGGCTGTACGAAATATAACTCTTGACAATGAAATGACTGTTGACGAACTCAAGCAACTTGTCAAATTATTCAAAGAGGCTATAAAGAAACAAACAGGCAAGGAATTCCCTGACGACCCAATGGAACAGCTTTGGGGTGCTATATGTGCCGTATTCGACAGCTGGATGAATGAACGTGCCATCCTTTATCGTAAGATGGAAGGAATACCTGCTGAATGGGGTACTGCTGTAACTGTTATGGCCATGGTATTCGGAAACATGGGACAGACGTCAGCAACAGGCGTATGCTTTAGCCGTGACGCAGCCACCGGAGAAAACTGTTTCAATGGTGAATACCTTGTTAATGCACAGGGTGAAGACGTTGTTGCCGGAATACGCACACCTCAACAGATAACAAAGGCACGCTCTATTGAATGGGCTAAGCAGCAAGGCATTTCTGAAGAAGAGCGAATATCTAAATACCCGTCAATGGAAGAAGCTATGCCTGAAATATATGCACAGCTCAATGCGCTTCAGGAAAAGCTTGAACACCACTATCATGACATGCAGGACATGGAGTTTACCGTTCAAGAAGGAAAACTTTGGTTCCTGCAGACACGTAACGGAAAACGTACAGGTACAGCAATGGTTAAAATTGCGATGGACCTGCTGCGTGAAGGAGAAATAGATGAAAAGACAGCCTTAAAACGTTGCGAGCCTAATAAGCTAGACGAGCTGCTCCACCCTATTTTTGACAAGAACGCATTAAAGACCGCAAAGGTACTCACAAGAGGTCTTCCAGCTTCACCAGGTGCAGCTTGCGGACAAATTGTTTTCTTTGCCGACGATGCGGCAAAATGGCATGATGACGGCAAACGCGTAATAATGGTCCGTATAGAAACCAGTCCTGAAGATTTGGCCGGTATGGCAGCAGCAGAAGGTATTGTAACAGCAAGAGGCGGTATGACTTCTCACGCTGCAGTTGTTGCAAGAGGCATGGGTAAATGCTGTGTGTCTGGTGCAGGAGCTTTGAATATTGACTATAAAGCACGTACTGTTGAAATAGACGGCGTAATGCTTAAAGAAGGCGATTATCTCTCTATAAACGGATCTACAGGTGAAATCTATCTTGGTGAGGTAAAAACCAAGCCGGCAGAGGTTACAGGTGATTTTGCTTCACTTATGGATTTGTGCAACAAATACACAAAACTCGTCGTACGAACAAATGCAGACACTCCGCACGATGCAGCTGTAGCCCGTAATTTTGGTGCAGTCGGAATCGGACTCTGCCGCACAGAACACATGTTCTTTGAAAATGAGAAGATAAAGGCAATGCGCGAAATGATTCTGTCGGATACAGTTGAAGGTCGCGAAAAAGCACTTGCAAAACTTTTACCATATCAGAAACAAGATTTCTATGGTATATTGAAAGCAATGGACGGATATCCTGTCAACATCCGCTTACTTGATCCTCCTTTGCACGAGTTCGTTCCCCACGATCTTGAAGGTCAGCAAATCATGGCCAAAGAAATGGGAATAACCGTTCAGGAGATTCAGCAGAGAGTAAACTGCCTAAGTGAGCACAATCCTATGCTTGGTCACCGCGGATGCCGCCTTGGCAACACATATCCCGAGATTACGGCAATGCAGACAAGAGCCATATTGGGTGCTGCAGTTCAGTTAAAGAAAGAAGGATTTGATCCTAAACCAGAAATCATGGTGCCTCTCATCGGTATCGTCAATGAGTTTGATATGCAGGAGAAGGTCATTCGTGAAACGGCAAAAGAGATTTTCGAAGAGGAAGGTATAGAAATAGCATTCCGTGTTGGAACTATGATTGAGATACCGCGAGCAGCTTTAACAGCTGATCACATTGCTGCGAAAGCAGAATACTTTAGCTTTGGAACTAACGACTTGACACAGATGACATTTGGATACAGTCGCGACGATATCGCCAGCTTCCTGCCTGTATATCTTGACAAGAAGATACTTAACGTTGACCCATTCCAGGTTCTCGACCAGAATGGTGTTGGACAGCTTGTTAAGATGGCAGTAGAAAAAGGCCGCGCAACTCGTCCTGAACTTGTATGTGGAATTTGTGGAGAACATGGAGGTGAACCTTCATCAGTTAAGTTCTGCCATAAAGTTGGCCTAAATTACGTCAGCTGCTCTCCATTCCGCGTGCCTATCGCACGTCTTGCGGCCGCGCAAGCTGCTGTTGAGGAATAAAGACTAAAAACAGTTAACAATAAAGATAGGCGGCAAGTATATTACTTGCCGCCTATCTTTATATTACATTCGTATTCAAAATAATATGAGCATGGGCATTATTCACATGAATAAGGGACTTATCATGTCATTCTGCTCTTCATTACCACAATTTCACCCACATAAGGATAAATACGTATATCATTTAAAATATAAATTACATAAATATCCCCAAGTAGCCTTCTGTCTATTATTGCAAAATATGGTTATCAATAAAACTTTGGAACTGATTTTTATAACTTTCTGAAACAGGAATAATCGTACTGCCAATAATGATGCGCCCACGATCAATCATCTCCACTTTTGTCATATTGACAATAAAAGACCGATGAACTCTCATAAAAGGCGGATGCGGAAGAAAATCCTCCAACTTCTTCATGTTCATAAGAGACAATACTGGTTTCTTGTTATCAACAAGATACACCTTAATATAGTCTTTTAGGCCTTCGATATAAAGGATATCATCAAATCTAACCTTTACTAGTTTATACTCACTTTTAATATACAAAAACTTATCTTGAGACATTGTCTCCTGACGGTTCATTGTCTTAAACCATTCAACAGCTTTGTTGACAGCCATAACAAACTGCTCATAACTTATCGGTTTTAAAAGATAGTCTATAGCATTAACCTTGTAGCCATCAATAGCATAACGGTCAAAAGCCGTTGTAAAAATAATACGAGTTTCCTTCGGTATAATATTAGCAAACTCAAGCCCACTAAGTTCAGGCATCTGAATGTCTAGAAACAACAAATCAACAGGATTATTTCTTAACACTTTCATTGCAGAAACAGCACTATCATAAGTTCCTGTAAGTTTTAATTCAGGAGTCTTCTCTGCATAACTGGCAAGCAATCTCGCTGCTAATGGTTCATCATCTATTATCGCACAATTTAATATCATAAATAATAATTTTAGAGTAATATACTTTATTTAAATCATCTACACCTTTTATCCATTCATATTTATCTTTATATGCAAGGTCCAAACGTTTCGCAACTTGCTTAAGACCTATGCCATGCCCACTTTTATCTGAATTATTTTTAGGGAAATTGCTGTTTTTTATTTCAAACTCAATTTTTTCACCATCAGAAAACAGATTAATTGAAATAAAGCTAGTCATAGTAGGACTAATACCATGTTTAAAAGCATTCTCAACTAATGAGATTAATATTACCGGCGCAATGAATATATCATTAGAAGGCGGTATGGATATATTTAATTTTATATTAACGTTTTCACCTGTTCTAATACGCATTAAATCAACATAATGTGTAATAAAATCAGCCTCTTCTTTCAAGGTTATGGCATTTTTCTGTGTACCATAAAGCATCTGACGCAATAAAGCGCTCAAAGAAAGAACGGCCTTCTGGGCCTTTGACTGATCAAAAGAGATAAGTGCATATATATTATTTAATGTATTAAGCAGAAAATGTGGATTAATTTGGTTACGCAAATTTTTTAATTCGGCCTCTGTTTTTTGTATTTCCATTTCGCGTCTTGCGGCTTCGGCTTTTTGCCATTTCATCGCAAGACACAATAAGGTTCCCACTGCTGCAGAAAAAGCAAATGAACAACCATTGCGAATGGTCAATGATAAGAATACAGACATTTTTGTAAAGCGTTCATGTTGTGGTGGCGTCCAACCAGCCTCCATCTCACGTATATGTATATAATCCATCATAAATTGCATACATATCGCCAATATTGTAATAACAAAAACGTTAATTACAATATAAACATTTTTTCGACGACTTGAAATTATGCAACGTGGAGCAAGCCAAAAATAATTAAGATAAAATATGACGCACATAAACGCAGGGAAACACAAGCGGATAAGATACATCACGGCATCATACTGTATGCGCTGTGGAACAAAGATAACCGAAGGCAAGGCAACGATAATCCAACAAAACAGATGAAAAATAATTAAGAATGCGTTCTTTTTGCTCATAGTTTCCAATCAATTCTAATTTCTTAATCAATTCATATTAGCCTACTCATACCTAATAGCTTCTATCGGATCAAGTTGAGCAGCCTTCTTGGCCGGATACCATCCAAAGAAAACTCCAGTTGCCGTACAGACAAAAAAGCTAAGGAATACACTCCAAGGCTGTATAAGCACTGGCCATTTGGCAAATATATTTACTCCAAAAGTAGCACCGATACCAATGAGTACCCCAATTAATCCACCAGTAACACTTAAAAGAATTGACTCTATGAGGAACTGGCTCAGGATGTCTACCCCTCTTGCTCCGACACTCATACGCAAACCGATTTCACGAGTACGTTCAGTAACACTGACATACATGATGTTCATTATTCCAATACCTCCTACGACAAGAGATATGCCTGCAATACATGCCAACAAGATTGTCATTAGGTCTGTCGTTGAGTTCATCATGGTAGCCAACTCTTCTTGAGAACGTATATTAAAATCATCCTCATCGCCTTCAAAATCATCTGTGGCATCCTTTAGTTTATGCTGAGAACGTAAAATCGATGTAATTTCTTCTGTAGCTTTATCTGTCAAGTCCTCAGTAAGAGCAGAACATGAAATACTCTGTACGTAGGTTATAGCAAGTATACGTTTCATAACAGCCGAATAAGGCGCAAGCACCAAATCGTCCTGATCCATACCCATAGAATTGTATCCTTTACTTTTCAGGACACCTACAATACGAAAAGGAATCGTGTTAAAACGTATAACCTTCCCTACGGGATCAGATCCATCAGGAAAAAGATTATCAACAACAGTTTTTCCAACAACACAAACTTTTGCACTAGACTTTATATCTTCATCTGAAAACATCTCTCCGTCTTCAACGTCCAATTTTCGTATTGTCAAATAATCCTGGTTCACTCCATATATCGTTGATGGTGTATTGTTATTACCATTGATAAACTGGCCAGAACTATTTACCACAGGACTTATTGCACTAATATATTTGCATTGATCTTTTAGTGCTTCATAATCTGTCAATTTAAGCGTTTCCATTGAAGAAGCTTCTTGTCGCACACCTCCACGCATATCCTGCCCAGGCATAATCATTATCATATTTGACCCCATTTCGGATATTTGTTTTTGTATACTTTGCTTGCTGCCCTGTCCTATTGCCAACATGGTAATAACCGATGCCACACCAATTATTATACCAAGCATCGTAAGAAAAGAGCGCAGCTTGTTTGCAGCTATCGCACGTAATGCTATCTTAAATAAATTGGTTATACTCATTTGTTCTTTAATCTCTTTTTAAACCTCAGCTTTTAAATTTCCCAAAGGTACGATAAATCTACATTATATGAAAGTCCGAGCTCATATAAATACGAATTAATCTCCCCATATAAATAAATCAATCATCTCGAGAAGGCGGCAGCTCTGCAAGAGCTTTAGCAGCAGAAAGAATGTTATTATTAACTTCATCACTTCTTACAATACCATCACGAAGGACTATATTCCGACTCGAATAATTCGCAATATCAGGATTATGCGTTACAAAAATAATAGTTCTTCCTGCTGCATGCAATTTCTGGAATAGGACCAATATCTCGAAAGACGTGCGCGTGTCAAGATTTCCAGTAGCCTCATCTGCAAGTAAAACAGCAGGATTATTGACCAATGCACGCGCAATGGCGACACGTTGCATCTGACCTCCAGACATCTGATTTGACTTATGATAAAGACGATTGCCCAATCCTACAGCCTTCAGAGCTTCTATTGAACGCTCACGACGTTCTTTTGCACTAATACCAGGATTGTACATTAAAGGAAGCTCAACATTCTCTATACTGGTTGTCTTTGGCAAAAGATTATAATTTTGAAATACAAAGCCTATCTTGCGATTCCTCAATACAGCCCTTTCCGGTTTTTTCATTTTACGTACAGATATGCCGTCAAGATAATACTCACCACGACTAGGAGTATCGAGACATCCTAATTGATTAAGAAGAGTTGATTTACCAGAACCAGACTTACCCATTATGGTAACGAATTCTCCTTCATATATTTTAAAAGATACACCTCGCAGGGCATGTACAGTCTCATCACCAACATGAAAATCACGAAACACATTCTGAAGTTCAATGACTACCTTACGATTATCTGAATTAATATCTGACATTTCCTTATTAATTATTTTTTCTTGTTTTGACCAGGCCCTTTAGGAGCAAACGGACTAGACTCCTGCACTGAAGCTTCAGATGGCGGAACAGCATTGCCCCCATTGCCCATACCGACTTTTATCTCTGTTATTATTTTTGCACCTTTTTTGATACCACCAAGCAACTCTGTATTAATTCCATCACTGATTCCAACAGTTACAGGATGAGCCTCAAAAACATTATTACTAAATGTCCAAACTTTTTTACTGCCTTTACAATCTTTTATTATAGCATCTCCTATCAGTTCCTTTGTAGGAGTAAACCTTAATGCCTTATTCGGGACACTCAACACATTAGATTTCTCAAGTGTATAAATTGTAACATTGGCAGTAAGACCTGGTTTTAACTTTAAATCCTTATTAGGAGCACTAATTACCACCTCATAAGTAACGACATTATTAGTTGTCGTGGCCTCCTGCCTAACCTGAGTAACGGTACCTGAAAAAGTGTCATCCGGATAAGCATCAACTGTAAAAGAAACGCGTTCTCCTTCTTTAACATCACCAATATCAGCTTCATCAACATCTGCAATCACTCTCATGTCCGTAAGATCTCTTGCAATAGTGAACAATGTAGGAGTTTCAAAGCTAGCCGCAACAGTCTGCCCTTCTTCAACCTCTTTTGACAATACGACTCCATCTATTGGTGATGTGATAGTAGCATATCCAAGATTAGTCTGAGCTTTCTGAACGCTCTCTTTTTGCTGTCTTACTGCATCTTGTGCCTGACGGTATGACAATAATGCATTCTCATAATCATCAGCGCTAATTAGACCTTTTTTATATAGCGCATTATAGCGTTTATAATTAGCCTGCTGGTAACGCAAGTTACTAGTTGCATCGCTCAAATTAGCCTTTGCAATATTTAACTCGCTGATAAGATTTGTCTTATCCAGTTCAGCTATAACCTGTCCTTTTTTGACAACAGTATTATAATCGACATAGATTTTATCAACTATACCAGATACCTGTGTACCAACGTCAACAGAGGTCACAGGCTCTATCGTACCTGTCGCTGTAACACTATTAGAAATATTGCTCACACCAACTACAGCAGTGTCATATGAAATCTCATGCTTTCCTTTGCCGCAGAAAAACAAGCTGCAACAAACAACGATAATGACAACAACTGCCAAACTAATGATAATCTTTTTCTTCATTTTACCGGGTTATATTAAATTCATTTCTTCACCTTTATAGAAATTAAGTAGTTGCAAATAAAGAATGGTCATATATTTGCTCTCTAAACGACTCTGCTGAGCATTAAGTAATACTGTTTTTGCATTAGTAAGCTCAACAATATTTTTAAGACCTAAACGAAATTGTTCACTTAAAAGCCCATAACTTTCTTCTGCACTACTAACACTAACTTGTGCCGACCTAAAACGCCGTTGATTTGTCATCGCATTTATCCAAAATCCTTGAATTGTTAAAGCAAGATTACTTTGAGCATCTGCAACTTCAAGTTCTGATTGCTGAAGCCCCATCTTTGCCTTATTAATTGCTGTTTTAGTTGAACGATTGTCAAATATTGGTATACTTAAGGTGACGCCTAGCGAACCATTAAAATTGCTTTTCATTTGATTTGTCCAATTTTGCCCGATACCTGTTAGCGTGTTTGTCCCCACTCCTCCAGAAAGACTTATTGTGGGACTATAACCAGCTTTAGCAATCTCAATATCCAAATTACTGGCCTCAACACCTAATTTTGCATTTTGCATTTCCGGGCGAAGCGAAAGAGCATTATCTAAGACTTCTTTTGCAGAAGGTATAACTCCAAGAGCCTGTTCATCTGTTGAACTAGGCAAAGCTATGTCAAAAACATAATCATAGTTTAACCTAAGAAGGTTTTTCATCTGAAGCTTATAATCTTCTAATTCACCTTTAATATTTACAAGATTATACTCATCTGTAGCGACCTGCGCATCAAGTTGAGCCAAATCAGCTTTTGACAACGAGCCGACATCGTACATTTCCTTTCCCCTTGCCGCATTCTGTTTACTTATCTCAAGTATTTGAGCGTTTACATCAACAGCTTCGCTGACATATAAAATCTGAACATAAAGCTGGACGATCTGCTCCTGAATACTATTAACATTTTCTTCTAAGCTTAAATTGGCCTGCTGGCTTGTTATCTTCTGCAATTTTATATTGTTATGATTTTTATTTCCATTCCATACAGTCCAAGTTGCATTTAATCCATAATCGCCAGCATAGCTACCTTTATCCGTTTGAGATTTATCACCACTTAAAAAAGGTTGATAACCGGCCTGATGAGTAGTTGAAAACGACAATGACGGAAAAAGACTTGCGCTTGCCTCTTTAACATCTTCTTTTGTAGATGCAACAGAAAGGATACCGGTTTGTATCTTTATGTTGTTCTTAATCGCATAATCAATGCATTCCTTTAAAGTCCACTGTTTTACCTCGCCAGCGAACGCTATCGCAGGTGTCAAAAACAATGCACCGATCATAAAAAATTTTGTTATCTTCATATCCTTGCATTAAATAATCTGTATGCAAAAATAAGAAGAAAAAAAATACATAAAAAACAAAATGGATATATGTAACTACTTAGTAGAGACAATTATCCATTTTGTCGATTTTCGCCAAAAGTCTTAACAAAAGTTATTTAATTATGATAAAGAACTTAACCTGGCTATATACTTCCCAAGAATATCAAACTCGATATTGACCTTACTTCCTAATTTAATATCACAAAAATTTGTATGTTCAAATGTATAAGGAATTATCGCGACCTGAAATGTGTCCGCGGTCGGGTTACATACAGTAAGAGAAACACCATTTACCGTTACACTACCTTTATCTACTGTAAAATATCCACGACGAGCCATCTCTTTGTCAAACGGATATTTAAACGTAAAATAAGTACTGCCGTTGGCGTCTTCAATATTAATACATTCAGCCGTCATATCAACATGACCTTGCACAATATGCCCGTCAAGACGTCCATTCATTATCATTGAACGTTCAACATTAACTTTATCACCAACAGATAACAAGCCAAGATTTGAACGCTCCAATGTCTCCTTCATGGCTGTAACAGTATACTCATCATTATCAAGGTTCACAACAGTAAGACACACACCATTATGTGAAACACTTTGGTCTATTTTCAATTCATTTGCAAAAGAACATCTGAATGTATAATTTACATTATCTTTATCTTTTTCAATTGCAGACACTATAGCCATATCTTCTATAATTCCAGAAAACATAATAATGATAACTTTTAAATTAAACAATATGGGCAGGATACGATCCTGCCCTTTATACTGAAAAAGACCGTACCAGTGATGTGATGAAACTCCGAGCAATATAAGGATTTGAGAGCTCTCCGCCTTTGTAATCCACCGGCTTTACAGCTATATCATAAGATATTGTGGCCCGCCATTAGCAAAAGAAGTCTTCTCGGTTTTCAGTTTTAATTTGATGAGTATCCCGATCGAACTAATACGGTCTGTATTTACATCTTTTGATGATGCAAAATTACATATTTATTCTCAATGCTGCAAATATTTCAATACGATTTTTATGAATTAGCATATAATACTTTTTCATTAGCAAAAAACTTTTAGTATTCCACAATACATAGCATTAACATTTATTTTAGACTGAATAGAATACGTCCTTAGTCACAAGCATTTCATTATAAATCATTTATCTTGCTTGAACTACTCCATTACATGCATTAATCACCACCTTATGTACAGCCAAATAAAATGACCCGACAAAATAAAATTCAATATCACGAAACATTAAAAAATAAAATATTATTATATTCTATTCTAATTCAAAAATAAAATGTAATTTTGCGCCCGAATAAAAAACCACAGAAATGAAAAAGGCAACATCAAAAAAAATTCTAATTGTAACAGCTATTTGCGCTGTAATAGCATGTCTTCTTTGCTATTATTATTTATTTTCTTCAATGTCTACAAAAGAAAACAACACATATGTATATATAGATGATGACGATAATATTGACTCTGTATATGCAAAGCTTGAACCTATAGCAACAAGCAACTCTATGTCAGGCTTCAAAATATTGGTAAAATACAGTTCATATACAGAAAATATCAGAACAGGACGATATGAGATTGAAAAAGGGAATGGCGCATTTACAGTGTTCAGAAAACTAAAAAATGGCCTTCAATCATCAGTAAACCTTACAATACCAAGTGTAAGAACTGTTGATAAGCTTGCTGAAATCATCTCAAAGAAAATGATGATGGATAGTTTGTCAATACATAAAGCACTGACAGATTCTGCAACATGTGCAAAATACGGATATACAACACAAACAATATTGTGCATGTTTATCCCCAATACATATGAATTATATTGGAACATTTCCGTAGACAAATTTCTAGAAAAAATGAATAAAGAAAACAAAAAGTTCTGGAATTTTGAGCGGACTCAGAAGGCTAAAGCCATGAACCTGACAAAAGAAGAGGTAATAACAATGGCAAGTATTGTTGACGAAGAAACTGCAAACGACCAAGAAAAGCCTATGATTGCAGGAATGTATTACAATAGATTAAAAGCCGGAATGCCATTACAAGCAGACCCGACTATAAAATTTGCATTGCAGGACTTCAACATAAGGCGCATTTACAATAACATGTTGACCGTTAAAAGCCCATATAACACATATAAAAATATAGGTCTGCCTCCCGGCCCAATAAGGATTCCAACTGTTGCGGGCATCGATGCAGTGTTAAATCACGTTCATCACAATTATTTATATATGTGTGCAAAAGAAGATTTTAGCGGTACACATAACTTTGCTGAAACATATGACGAACATTTAAAGAATGCAGCAAAATACTCTGAAGCATTAAATAAAAGAGGAATTCAATAATCACAATATATGTCAAGTGCAGGACTATGATTTTAGAGGATCTAATAATAATAAGATCACTAAATCATAGTCCTGCATTGTTTAATGCATATAAATTAAGACAAAGATTAAATTAAACGGTAAACCTAGTAAATATTAGTTGCAATTTCTTAATTTGTCTTTGATTACTAATAACATAAGCCACACAAAACGATAAAAACGACTACAATTTGTTTTGTTTTGTCTTAGGTTTACATTATCTTTGCACAATAATTCAGATTATTATGGTAATGAACGAAGAGATTAAGAATGAAGAGAAGAAAAGTCTTAGCTTTGTTGAGCAACTAGTAGAAAGCGACTTGGCAGAAGGTAAAAACGGAGGAAGAATACAAACACGTTTTCCGCCTGAGCCAAACGGATACTTACACATAGGACATGCTAAGGCTATTTGCATGGATTTCGGTGTCGCTGAGAAATACAACGGCATCTGCAATCTACGCTTCGATGACACAAACCCAAGCAAAGAAGATACCGAATATGTTGATTCTATTCTTAATGATATAAAGTGGCTGGGATTTCATTGGGAAAACGTTTATTATGCTTCTGACTACTTCCAACAGCTTTGGGATTTTGCCGTATGGATGATCAAAGAAGGAAAAGCATATATAGACGAACAGTCAAGTGAAATGATTGCCGAGCAGAAAGGGACACCAACACAGCCCGGCACGCCATCGCCCTATAGAGACAGACCTATTGAAGAAAACCTTGAGCTCTTCAATAAGATGAACACTCCTGACGTGGAAGAAGGCTCTATGGTTCTACGAGCTAAACTTGATATGGCAAATCCGAATATGCATTTCCGTGACCCTATTATGTATCGTATAATACATACACCACATCATCGTACAGGGACAAAATGGCATGCATACCCGATGTATGACTTTGCACATGGACAAAGTGATTTCTTCGAAGGAGTAACCCATTCAATATGCACACTCGAATTTGTCCCCCACCGTCCACTCTATGATAAGTTCATTGACGAACTGAAAGCATATAAAGGTGAAACAGAAAACATCAATGACAATCGTCCCAGACAGATTGAATTCAATCGTCTAAATCTTACATATACTGTAATGAGCAAACGTAAATTACATGCGCTTGTTGATGAGCATAAAGTAAACGGATGGGACGATCCTCGTATGCCGACTATTTGCGGTATGCGCAGAAGAGGGTATTCACCAGAAAGCATTAGAAACTTCATAAAGAGTATCGGATATACAAAGTTTGATGCTCTTAATGATATGGCACTTCTCGAAGCTGCTGTCCGTGACGACCTTAACAAAAGAGCTATAAGGGTTTCGGCAGTTGTCAATCCCGTGAAACTTGTTATCACGAACTATCCGGAGGGTCAAACCGAAGAAATGGAGGCAATCAACAATCCTGAAAACGAAGCTGATGGAAGCCACATGATTACTTTCAGCAGGAATCTATGGATTGAACGTGAAGACTTTATGGAAGATGCTCCTAAAAAGTTCTTCAGAATGACTCCAGGAAAAGAGGTACGCCTTAAAAATGCATATATAGTTAAATGTACAGGATGTACAAAAGACGAGAACGGTAACATTACAGAGATACAAGCCGAATATGACCCTATCAGCAAAAGCGGCATGGAGGGAGCAAACCGCAAAGTAAAAGGAACGCTACATTGGGTAAGTGCAGACTATTGCCAAAAAGCAGAAGTAAGAATATACGACCGTCTGTTTAACGTGGAGAATCCTTCTGCTGACGAAAGGGATTTCAGAGAGCTTCTTAATCCTGACTCACTCACAATTATCCCTGAGTGTTATGTTGAAAAATTCGCAGCAGAAAAGAAGCCGGGAGAATATCTGCAGTTCCAACGCATTGGATACTTCATGGCCGATTTAAGTTCTACCCCCGACCATCTTGTTTTCAACAAAACAGTCGGCCTAAAGGACACATGGTCTAAAATTAATAAAAATTGAATAGATGTCATATAATAACTCTGAAGATTATTTTGAGTCAAACGAATTCAAAGCTACTCTGAAAAAATTTGAAGAAGCTGAAAGGCGTGGACAGGAAATAATATTAGATTCCGAAGAATTTGTTGATATTGCTGAATATTACTATAATCATGGCAAAGTTAATGCTGCAATAGAGATAATCAACAGAGCTATAGACCTATATCCAGGAGCTGCCGCTCCGCTTTTATTTAAAGCGAGAATGGCACTTCTGGATTACAATGACATTAATAAAGCCAATTTATACGCAGACTTAATTAACGACAAGAATGATTTAGAATATTTCTACCTCAAGGCAGAAATAATGATTAATGAGGGTAAAATAGAAGAAGCCGACAACTACCTTGAAAATAAATACGAAGAAATTGATGATGACGAAAAAGACTATTTTGCCATTGACACAACAGCTTTATACATAGACTATAACATTATAGGAAAAGCTAATAAGTGGATAAAGAAATCAGAAGCAGTTGATACAGTCGAATATAAAGAGCAATATGCAAGGATTATGATGGAAAATGGCGATTATAAGAAAAGCCAAGAGCTATTTAATGAATTAATAGACAATAATCCCTACTCCACTCAATATTGGAACTCGCTTGCATCTTCACAATTTTTATGCAATAATATTGAGGAAGCCATACAAAGTTGTGAATTTGCCCTTGCAATTAACCCTGAAAATGCAACGGCGCTCCTAAACAAAGCAAACGGTCTGTATAATCTCGGGAATTATAAAGAAGCCTTGAAATATTATACAAGATATTGCGAACAATGCCCTAATGACGAAAATGGCGAGACTCTGATAGGATTCTGTAATATGTTGCTTGAGGATTATCTTAATGCCATTAAACATTTTCAAATTGCAGAAAGATTATCTGCACAGAATTCTCCAATGCTAACAGACATTTATAAAGACTGGGCATTTGCATTATGCCGTCTTGGAAGAATTGACGAAAGTATGACAGTCCTTGACAAAGCGCAAAATATAGGATGCGACCAAAATGAATTGTTGGTTTACAGAGGCAGCCTGCTTATCGGGAGCGGACGTTTTTATGAGTCTAAAAAATATTTTCTTAAAGCAATCAAAGACTCTGGCTACTCTCCAAATATTGTAATGAAGACCGCAATCGTTATTTACGAAAGCGGAAATATTAACGTAGCATACAAGATGTTTCAAATGCTATACAAGAAATATCCTAATTGGACTAAGGGATACGCATATTATGCAGCCATTTGTTACTCTCTAAATAAAGAAGACGAATTTCTGAAAAATCTTAAAAAGGCAGTAATATTTTCACCTGAAGAAAGTAAAATTGTATTAGGAAAATTATTTCCAGAAGATATGGAAACAAATTATTATTACCAATATATGCTCAACAAACTTGGTAAATCATGATAATGCTGCATCAACTAAAGGTTTATTAAATACTAATTATCTGAAGACTAGGGAGAAAAGTATCCCGCTAAAATTTCTATATTTAATCAATCAAATTTCATTTTTATATTTTCATATTAATTAAACAAAGGAGGATAATAACCTCATTTATCATGAAGCAGACAGAGGCGTTTTCCTTGACTTGACATCAAAGCATAAACATATAAATTGCGAAACATAAAAGACGAATTAATTTCCCTTATAAAAATTGAAACATTAAGCATCATTCTCATTATACTTTAGTACGAATTCACCACAAAGGACGAATCATCAATAGAAGAAAGCACAAAATAGTTTCAAATTGAAAACCTATTATTTACGTATAAGAACTCAGTAACTTTTGAACAAAAAGTGGCTGAGTTATCATGCATAAACCATAGGATTATCTCATTGAAACAAATGCATACATAAAATTTAAGTTGAATAATTTAATCTGCGACAATGAAAAATGCTCTTAAAGAAGAAAGATATTATTTTTTTATAAAAAATTTCATTATATTTGTTTTTAACATATAAATGATGTATTTTTACGTCACAATATGAATATAATGTATTATGTGGAAATATTACGCATTATTGTCCGCCCTATTTGCCTCATTAACAGCTATATTTGCCAAAATAGGCATTAAAGATGTAAATTCAGACTTAGCTACAGCCATAAGAACATCAATAATAGTATTATTGACATGGGGCATTGTTCTATTTTGTGGAGTTGAAGATAAGATTAAGGATATCAGTTTACACTCATGGCTATTTCTTATTCTATCAGGTATAGCCACAGGATGTTCTTGGTTGTTTTATTTTAAAGCTTTACAAAATGGTGATGTCTCACGCGTTGCCCCAATAGACAAACTTAGTGTTCCACTAACTATATTTATGTCATTTATAATATTAAAAGAACCTATCAGCTTTAGAACCATTGCGGGCGGAATATTAATCACAGGCGGAAGCATACTCTTATTGTTAAAATGAAGATACTTATAATTGAAGACGAAAGAGAACTTTCAGACAACATTGTTACATTCTTAAGTTCTGAAAATTATTTGTGTGAACAGGCATTCACCTTTGCAGATGCAAGAATGAAAGTGCATTTATATGAATATGAATGCATTGTTCTTGACATAATGCTGCCAGATGGAAACGGCCTTGAACTATTAAAAGAAATCAGAGACAGACATAGCCAAGTAGGAGTAATCATTGTGTCAGCAAAAGACTCTATTAATGATAAAATAACAGGCCTGGAAGTAGGTGCTGATGACTATCTGGCAAAACCGTTTAGTCTGCCGGAACTTAAAATGCGAATATACGCGATCATCAGACGAAAAAAATTTTATACCAGCAATATTCTGTGCAGCAACGGCATAAAAATTGATCTGCTAAAAAAGACCGTAACAATAAACTCTGAAACAATAACCCTCACAAGAACAGAATACGAACTGCTGTTATTTTTAATAAGCAATAAGAATAAGGTTATATCAAAACTTTCTATGGCCGAACATTTAACCGGAGAAATGGCCGACATGCTAGACAATCATAATTTTGTATATACGCATATCAAAAATCTGAAGGCAAAACTTACAAGACAAGGATGTTCAGAGTGTATTAAAAATATTTACGGTACAGGATACAAATGGATAGAAGAATGAGAAGAAGTAATCTTATAGACAAAGCCATGCTACAGTTCACCATTTGCGTAACTATTCTCATGCTATTGGCAACGCCATTATTTTATTGGCTCACAAAACACTATTATGCAGAAGACCTCATACTGGTTATTGATACAATAAAACACGGAAAAGACATTCCCCCACTCGATGTTGAACGAGACATCATGCATGGAATCATGATACAATTCGGACTGATAATATGCATCATCGGAATATCTGTAATATTAATAATGAAAAATATTTCTGTAAAGCTTTGGACACCTTTTTATTATACACTAAGCCAAATAAGCAGATTTAAACTTGAGGACAAAAAGGTGCCACAGTTTCCGGAAAACAAGGTAAATGAATTTACTAAATTAAATGAGGCTGTAACAATCCTTATGAGAAACAGCCTGATAAGTTATAATATACAAAAAGAATTTACAGAAAATGCATCACATGAGATGCAAACACCTTTAGCTATATTCCAAAGCAAACTCGATAATTTGTTACAAGACGAGCATCTCACTAAAAAGCAAGCAGATACGATACAAGACCTTTATAATCTTACAGTACGCCTGACACGCCTCAACAAGAATCTATTATTGCTTGCAAGAATAGACAACAATCAATATAATGAAATGTCTGAAGTTGATATAATAAATATCTTAAATCGTATGTTGCCCTTGTTACATTCTATATCTGATGGGATAACTATTATAAGAGATTTTAAACTTCCGTCTATGATAATTAAATGTAATAGCACTCTTTTAGAAAGCATGATCAACAATTTAATTGTAAATGCTTTAAGACACAACCAAATTAATGGTGAAATAATAATAACAGTTGAGCAAGACAGAATGATTATCTCAAATACATCAAATGGAATGGCACTTGATGAGAACTTATTGTTTAACCGCTTTTATAGACCGATACGCGATAATAAGGGCAGCGGTCTTGGGTTATCCATCGTAAAAGCGATATGCAAATTTCACAACTGGAAAATTGAATACAAACACATTAACAACAAGAATCATTTTATCATAGCATTTAAATAATATATAAAGATATCCTTACCATAATTGGCCATCATCATAAATATTCACTTTACGAATTAATCATAACCACCTATAAATCGATACATTACAACGACAAGACATCTCATCCAAATAACATATCCATAACGATAATAATGCCAAGCAGTATTATTGCATAATAAGTATGATTAATAAATTAATCTATACAGAAAGGCCAACACAAATACATTCGCCCGTAAATATTATTTATAATAAAATTGTCTTATAAAACCTTTCTGTTCTTATAGTTTAGCATTATCATTTATACCAATAACACCACATAAAATGCTATATTTAACACTATTGTCCTAAAATCTACAAAATGTCTTCAAAATTTCCACTTATTTTTGTGCAAAAAACAGATGAAAAGAACTATTATCATATCTACAATTTCAGCAATAATAATCGTTTTTTGTATTATTCCAGGGTATTTATATCCTATTTTTGAAATATTGGATGCTATAGACAAACAATTAACAATTGCTTTAAATTTTAATGGAGGCTCAATTGTAGATGCTATTCTATATGCCATGTCATCAAGAATAACATGTTCAATCTGTGTTTTAATAGCAATCACTTTATATTTTCTAAGAAAAAAAACAAAACTAAGAAGATATCTTGTTATTGTTCTGGGATTAACACTCGTCATAACATTATGTGATCAGATATCAGCTTCTGTTATAAAGCCATATGTATGCCGTTTAAGACCATCACACACCATTGGCGTATGCGAATTTTTACATTACGTATATGGTTACAAAGGAGGTCAATATGGATTTGTATCCAGCCATGCAGCCAATACATTAGGAGCCGCCGCATTTTTATCTTACATAATTAAAAACAAAAGAATTACAATTTATCTGTTTACATGGGCTTTTATCGTTTGCTATTCTAGAATATATTTAGGGGTGCATTATTTGGGCGATGTAATATGTAGTGGTATTCTAGGCGCTGCGATAGGATATACAACAGCTTTCGCTATAAACAGCATTATCATTAGATACATCACATGGAAACATCTTCGTTCATATAAAGCCCAATTAAGATAAAAACGCTGAAATAAACATTATATATTATTTTAGCACTGCCGACAAAGGTATTTTATATTGCATAGAAAAAATTAGGAATAAATATCGCTTTAAATAAGTTTTATTTTTAATTTTGCAATTCAATATTATGCTAGGGCTTGCAATTATGCTTCACACGATAATATGTGAGGCATATTTTAATATATTGCTCATAAAATCAGAAATATGAATAAACAGGAAAAAAAATTATTATTAATTCTAATGGTGATATGCGTGATATCACTTATCTCATTCATCGGTTTGTCATTATTTAATACTCGTGGCGAACCGCGTGAGGCTATAGTATCATTGTCTATGCTAAAATACGGCAACTGGATATTACCAATAAACAACGGAATAGACATTGCATATAAACCGCCATTGCTACACTGGTTTATAGCGTTATTATCATATATTTACGGAGAAGTTACTACGTTCACCGCACGTATGCCTTCAGCCCTATCATTAATAGCAATGATTGCTGCAGGATATGTATTCTTTGCCAAGCGCAAAGATGCAACAACTGCTTTCATCGCCGGCATAATTACACTCACCTGCTTTGAAGTACATAGAGCAGGAACATCATGCCGTGTTGACATGCTGCTGAGTTCGCTTATAGTTATCGCCCTATATCAGTTGCACAAATGGGGCGAAAAAGGAATGAAAGGTTTTCCGCTATGGGGTGTATTAGCAATGAGTGGTGCCTTCCTGACCAAAGGGCCTATTGGCATATTATTACCATGCCTTGTGGAGTTTGTATATCTACTTATACGTGGAACAAAGCCCGCAAAACTTATTTTTACTTTCATATTGATTGGTCTATCTGCATGTATACTTCCATCTTTATGGTACATTGCTGCATATAGGCAAGGCGGAGACAAATTTTTAGAATTAGTTTATGAAGAAAATGTCCTACGCTTTCTTGGCAAGATGTCATATTCTTCACACGAGAAACCTGCATATTATAATTTAATAACAGTAATTGCCGGATATGTCCCCTACACTCTTCTTGTAATTATATCGCTTTTTGCTATTAAATATAAGTCGTTTGATTTTGGAATAAACCAATGGTGGAAAAAACTTCGCAATCGAATTACAACAATGGATTCAGCACATTTATTTTCACTATTGAGCATAGTTATTATTTTCGTATTCTATTGCATTCCAAAAAGCAAACGTAGCGTTTACCTTTTACCGATATATCCGTTCATTGCCTTTTTCTTAGCAGAATATATAATATACCTATCCCATAAACATAAAATTGTCTTAAAGGTTTTTGGAAATATCATGGCAGGAATATCAATTCTGCTAGTGATTTGTTTTTTTGCTGTAAGAATCAACATTATACCTGAAAGCATTTTTTCAGGCAAACATGCAGTAGAAAACATAAATATGATGAGAGACTTGGCCACTACAGAATTGAATTTTATGTCTATAATAATATTGGCAATCCCTATCATAGCTTCTATTATATTTTGGCGTATTAAGAATCAGAGCCCTTACAAATTAGTGTTATCCACATTAGGAATTGTTTGGGGAATCTTCATTTCTCTAGACGGATTCTATCAACCTGTAATACTTAGTTCTAAGTCAGACTACAATGTTGCCATGCAAATAAAAAAGATTGTACCAAGTGGCAGAATATATTCATATAGAACAGACATTGTTGTTGGAGACCGTATGCACCCGTTCACAATAAACTTTTATCTTGGCGACCGTGTTGTGCCGTTTGACTGTTTCAACCCTTCATATGGCTACCTTATTGCAGGAAATGATGACATTGAAACTTTCAAAAAAACATACCCCAATTATAGAGTAGAAGAAATTCGTGATTTTAAACATCGCAGCTGTGATGATAAAAAATGGTTGCACTTTTATAAATTCTACAACAACGGAACAAATAAACAGAATTACAAATCAATATAACAATAAAAATAAACCTGAACAATGAACCTTTTAATAGTTGTACCATGCTATAATGAAGAGGAAATGCTGCCGGAAACCACTAAACAATTAACTGCAGTAATAGATAAAATGGTGCATGACAGAAGCATCAGCACCGGCAGAATCTTGTATATTGATGATGGAAGCAAAGACAACACATGGAAACTGATAGAAAAATATGCCTCAGAAAGCAACAAAGTATGCGGTTTAAAACTATCTCGAAATTCAGGACACCAATTCGCCCTTACTGCAGGACTTGAATGGGCTTCTGAAAATGCGGATGCAGCAATATCAATTGATGCAGACCTGCAAGATGACGTCAATGCAATATATGACATGGTCAAATGTTTTAATGATGGTAAAGACATCGTTTACGGAGTAAGACGTGAACGCAAGACAGACACGTTTTTCAAACGCAATACAGCACTTTTATTTTACAAGCTCATGAATAAGTTAGGCGGTAGGATAATCTATAACCATGCAGACTTCAGACTGATGAGCCGTAGGGCCCTTAAATCATTAATGGATTATCCCGAGCGTAATCTGTTTTTACGTGGAATGGTCGCTTCATTAGGATATCCGTCAGATACAGTTTATTATGACAGAAAAGAAAGAATGGCTGGTGTATCTAAATATCCATTAAAGAAAATGATCAGCTTTGCCCTAGACGGAATAACATCCTTCTCAATAAAACCTTTACACTATATTACTTACCTTGGTGTTGTATTCATATTGATTTCTATAGCCGTAATTATATATGCACTGATATCATATTTCGACAGAGATGCAATTCAAGGTTGGACATCTCTTCTTATATCTGTATGGTTCATTGGCGGATGTATACTTATCGCATGCGGGGTCATTGGTGAATATGTTGGAAAAATCTACATTGAGACAAAAAGAAGACCATTATATTTTATAGAAAAGACCGCAGGCATTTCGAATAAATAAAAGCATAGCTATCATATAAAGACTCCCCAGATTTAAATGTTTAAATCTGGGGAGTCTTTATATGATAAGTAACAAGATTTATTATTTTGTAACATGGAACCAATCAGCCTCTAACCATCCTCTATTAGCCTTACCAGCAGGTTCTGCTGCTACAAAACCAATTTTAGCTCCAATCCATTTGCCTTCACGCATCTTGAAACTTTCGCCTACTTTCTTATATTTTTTTCCGTCTAAGCTATATGCAAAATTACAGATGCCCTCATTAACCATCATACGGAGATAAATATCTTCGTGAATGGCTGGTTGATAATCAATCTTATCAACTTCAGTAGGCTTAAGCTTGGCAATGATATTAACTTTTTCCGGCTTTCCTTTATCAGCTTTTAAGCAAGTTATCTGCTGAAGTTCAAATTCATCCCCAACTCTTTTTACAACAATAGCAGAATAATCGAGTCCCATCATAATCAGACCTCCAAACTGGTTCTGATCTTTAGCAGTTACACGTACTTTAGCTGTTGCTGTAAATTTATCAGCAGGAGTTTTCTGAAGCAGCAAATTCGGCACTTCCCATAAGTTCACGAAGTTCTCGCTTAACTTATGATTATAGACTCTAAAAGTACCAAATGAAGTAGGCATACCAAAGAACTGATTATAATTTGCATGCCACTGCCATTGTTTACCCAAGAGAGGCTGATTAAACTCATCGCTTTCAACAGGATTTTGAATAGGCCAAGCTTTAGATGTTTTTGGCTTACGGTAAGTTTTAACAGGATCACCGCAATAATCACCATCTTTATCTATTCCCATAACAGGCCAATTATCTCTCCATTCAACCGGCTGCAAATGCACTACACGTCCATAACAGCCCTTATCTTGAAAATGCAAAAACCAATCTTCACCAAATGCAGTATGAACCCACGCTCCTTGATGAGGGCCATTGACATCACTCTTTCCTTGGGCTAATACTTTTTTGCACTCATAAGGACCAAATGGACTCTTAGATCTCATAGCAAGCTGGAATCCTGTAGGAACTCCACCTGCTGGGCACATAATCCAATACCACCCATCCCTCTTATAAAACTTTGGACCTTCACAAGTTCGGTTCTCCGTTCCATTACCATCAAAAACAATAACAGGATCACCGATAGCCTTTGTTCCATCAGCAGATAATTCACGCACTACTATTACAGATGCGAAACGTGATCTACTATTTGCATAAGCACTTACAAGATAGCATCGTCCGTCCTCATCCCATAGTGGTGTACTGTCAATATTGCCAGGTCCCGGAATAACGCAAACAGGCTTCTCCCACTCTCCGGCAGGATTCTTTGTCTTTACCATGAACACGCCATAATCAGGATCACCCCAGTAAATATAAAATTCTCCATTATGATACCTGATACTAGGAGCCCATACGCCATTACCGTGAGAAGGCATATTGTAAACGCTTGCCGGCTCAATATCCTTCAAAGCATGTCCTATTATTTCCCAATTAACCAAATCCTTTGAATGAAGTATTGGCAAACCTGGAGTACAGTTGAAAGAACTTGCAGTAAGATAATAATCTTCACCTACGGCGCATACATCAGGATCGCTATAATCCGCATTGATAACAGGGTTTGTATAAGTGCCGTCGCCATTATCAGGACACCAAACCTCAGAACGGTATTGTCCATATGAAGCTAATGGAACAAAAAGCAATGACAAAAAGAATGTTTTTTTCATGTGTTCAAGTAAATTAATTTTATATTAATAATTAAACGATATCCTATATGACTTTCACAAAACTTTTTCCTATTGAATCAAAACGCAATAAATAATTTACATCGTGCACAATATGCATAAATTCTACAGATGTGTCATTAGTTTTTCTTACTGAATTTGCCACATGCCCCATTGTACGACGCAAATTAATCTCAATACAAGGATTCAACAAAAAGCCGTTGGCACCACCAGAAACAATCATCATGTCAACACCAAACGGACCTTGATATGAACCTGAAAGATATGATGAAAAAACTTTTATAATATTTTCTCTGATACGTGTCAGCATTTCCTCCGACACATATTTTGAGAGTAATTCCATTTTATATGATTCCGATGCTATGACATTACCCATATATGACACACCATCTGTATTAAACAAAGATAAGCCACAATAACTAATATGCCCATCACCATGAGAATAAAACTCCATGGCAAAATCTTTCACCTTATTATAATACGGCTCAACACAAAGTCCTCCTTGGCGATTTATAATGTTTTTAATCCATCCTAATTTAGAAGGGCAGACTTCCTTTTCTGAAAGATATTTAACGCCACGTCCACTACTACTCCACGGCGCTTTAACAACGACTTGTCCATATTTTTCAACCAAGTTAAAAATATCTTCAGGATGAGTAACATAAAAACTTTCACCACACGTCATATCCTCTATACCTGCTCTAATCAATTTCAATAAAGCGGATGTATGACTGCGATTTGAAAAATATTTTACATCAGTCAGAATGCGATCATCAACAACATCACACAAATCTTTTCCGTTAATTATTATCCCTGACTTAGAAAGCATTGTACGTAGGCTTAAGTCCCATCCCCATGGGTCTATAGAAGAAAAATCCGCGGCTTTCAAATCATCAATAGTAACAAAAACGACATCAGCATGACACCTGTGGGTCTTAGCTAAAGCTTTAAGTGCATAAGGAACATCATCAACAAGAACGCAATCACCATCATTTGCCCATAGTGCAGGAATATATCCCAAGTTCATTTTGAACTCTTGAATTGCGTGCGGCAGGGTTATGCTTTCTGTCCCATATGCTAAAGCAATGTCATGCTCTGGATTAAAAATATGTAACTTCACAAAAAACAATTATTGATTTTGGTGCAAAAATAATAAAAAAAAATGAGTTTTTGCAATGTATGGTTTGCAATTATAGAATAAAATATTATCTTTGCAAAAGAAAACAAATTAAAAAAGAATGGAAGCTTTCTTTCGTACCCATACTTATTTGGTAGAACACACAAACGCCCCCGTTCGCCGCATGCTGATGGACGAGATAAACTGGGACGAGAGGATGATTGGCATAAAAGGTACAAGAGGTGTTGGCAAAACTACTTTTCTTTTACAATATGCAAAAGAAAACTTCGCACCTAATGACCGTAAATGTCTTTATGTCAACATGAACAACTTCTATTTTCAAGGAAGAGGCATTGCAGACTTTGCCGGTGAGTTTTACAAAAATGGTGGAAACGTACTGCTAATTGACCAAATCTTCAAAGAACCAAATTGGAGTAAAGAGCTACGTCTCTGCTACGAAAAGTATCCACAACTAAAAATTATATTTACAGGTAGCAGCGTTATGCACCTAAAAGAAGAAAATCCTGAGCTTAATGGTATTGTAAAAAGCTACAACCTTAGGGGCTTTTCTTTAAGAGAATATATAAATCTTGTTGCAGGAACAAACTTTAGGCCGTATACATTAGATGAAGTATTACGCGACCATGAACATATAACTCGCCACATCTTACCTGAAGTTTCACCTGGGAAATATTTAAAGGAGTATCTTCATCATGGATTCTATCCATTTTTTCTTGAGCACAGAAATTTCTCCGAGAATTTGCTCAAGACAATGAATATGATGACAGAAGTTGATATACTACTGATTAAGCAGATTGAGCTCAAATATCTCACAAAGATAAAAAAACTATTTTATCAGCTTGCCGTTGACGGTCCCAAGGCACCAAACATAAGCCAACTGGCAATTGATATAGAGACAAGCAGAGCTACGGTTATGAACTACATAAAGTACCTAGCGGAAGCACGGTTGATTAACATAATATATCCTGTCGGTCAGGAATTTCCCAAAAAGCCAGGAAAGATAATGATGCATAACCCAAACCTTATTTACGCAATATATCCTATTAGAGTAGAGGAACAAGATGTTATGGAAACATTCTTTGTTAACTCTATGTGGAAAGATCACAAGATAAATCAGAGCAATAAAGATAACTGTTACACAGTAGACGAAAATAAGGAGTTCAGAATCTGTGACGCTACAGGAAATGCAAAAATCAGAATGAATCCAGACACTATTTATGCCCGCTACAACACAGAAATCGGCAAAGGGAATCAGATACCATTATGGCTATTGGGATTTCTATATTAAAAGAAGAAATATTTTATTATATAATTAAGAAGGTATATAGATACACTAACATTTAATATTTTATTAAAAATGGCTAAAGAAAAAAAGTTTATCACTTGTGATGGTAACGAAGCTGCTGCTCACATAAGCTATATGTTTAGCGAAGTTGCAGCAATTTATCCTATCACACCATCTTCACCGATGGCAGAACACGTTGACGAATGGGCTGCAAAAGGCCGTAAAAACCTTTTCGGACAGACTGTTTCTGTACAGGAAATGCAGTCTGAAGGTGGAGCTGCCGGAGCCGTTCATGGTTCACTTCAGGCAGGCGCCCTCACTACAACATTCACAGCGTCTCAGGGCTTGCTGCTCATGATTCCTAACATGTACAAAATTGCCGGAGAACTTCTGCCATGCGTTTTTGACGTATCTGCACGTTCATTGGCATCAAATTCATTGTGTATCTTTGGTGATCATCAAGACGTTATGGCTTGTCGCCAGACTGGTTTCGCAATGTTCTGCGAGGGATCTGTACAGGAAGTTATGGACCTTACAGCCGTAGCTCACCTGGCATCACTTAAAACATGCGTACCATTCCTTAACTTCTTCGATGGTTTCCGCACATCTCACGAGTATCACAAGATAGAACTTCTTGAGCAGGAAGATATCGCTCCGCTGCTTGACATGGAAGACGTTAAACGTTTCCGCGACCGTGCGCTTACACCTGAGCGTCCTGTAACACGTGGTACAGCAGAGAATCCTGAAACATTCTTCACACACCGTGAATCTTGCAACAGCTATTATGACAAAGTACCTGAAGTTGTTGAGCATTACCTCGGTGAAATCAGCAAGATTACAGGTCGTGAATACCACCTCTTCTCATATTATGGTGCAGACGATGCTGACAGAATCATAATCCTTATGGGTTCTGCAACAGAGGCAGCACGCGAAGCAATCGACCACCTCAATGCAAATGGCGAGAAAGTTGGTATGATTTCTGTTCATCTCTATCGTCCATTCTCTGTTAAACACCTGCTCGCTTCTGTACCTAAGACGGTTAAACGTATTGCAGTTCTTGACAGAACAAAAGAACCAGGAGCTGAAGGCGAACCTCTGTATCTTGATGTTAAGAGCGCTTACTATGATGTTGAAGACAGACCTCTCATCGTTGGCGGACGTTATGGACTAGGTTCTAACGATACAACTCCTGCTACAATCATATCAGTATTCAACAATCTGAAACTTAACGAACCTAAGAATCATTTTACAGTAGGTATTGTTGATGATGTTACATTCACATCACTTCCTCAGGTTGAAGAAATGGCTCTTGGCGGCGAAGGAATGTTCGAGGCTAAATTCTTTGGTTTAGGTGCAGACGGTACTGTTGGTGCAAACAAGAACTCAGTTAAGATTATTGGTGATAATACCAACAAACACTGTCAGGCATACTTCTCTTATGACTCAAAGAAATCAGGAGGTTTCACATGTTCACACCTGCGTTTCGGTGATTCACCAATCCGTAGCACATATCTCGTAAATACACCTAACTTCGTAGCATGCCACGTTCAGGCTTACTTACATATGTACGATGTTACACGTGGTTTGCAGAAGAACGGTACATTCTTGCTGAACACAATATTTGATGGCGAAGAGCTTGTAAACTTCATACCTAATAAGGTTAAACGCTATTTCGCTCAGAACAATATTACAGTTTACTATATTAATGCAACTAAGATTGCACAAGAAATTGGCTTGGGCAACCGTACAAACACTATTCTTCAGAGTGCATTCTTCCGTATAACAGGTGTTATTCCTGTTGACTTGGCCGTTGAGCAGATGAAGAAATTCATCGTTAAGTCTTACGGAAAGAAGGGACAGGATGTTGTTGACAAGAACTATGCTGCAGTTGATCGCGGTGGCGAATACAAACAGCTTACAGTTGATGCAGCATGGGCAAATCTTGAAGACGATGCTACAGTAGAAGACAACGCTCCTGCATTCGTAAAAGAACTTGTTCGTCCTATCAACGCTCAGGCTGGAGACTTGCTGAAAGTTTCAGACTTCATCAACCATGACACTGTTGACGGTACATGGCAGAATGGCACATCAGCTTATGAAAAGCGCGGTGTTGAAGCCTTCGTTCCTGTATGGAATTCTGAAAACTGTATCCAGTGTAACAAGTGTGCATATGTTTGTCCTCACGCTGCAATCCGTCCGTTTGTTCTGACAGACGAAGAGCTTAAGGGCTTTGACGACACAACTCTCGAGATGAAGGCTCCTGCAGCAATGAAGGGTATGCACTTCGTTATAAAGGCAAGTGTTATGGATTGTCTTGGATGTGGTAACTGTGCTGATGTTTGTCCTGGAAATCCGAAGAAGGGTAAGGCTCTTACAATGGTTCCATTCGCAGGAAATGATGTTGAGGCTGCTCGTTGGGATTATCTGGTTAACAAAGTTTCAAGCAAACAGGATCTTGTAGACATCAAGTCAAACGTTAAGAACTCTCAGTTTGCTAAACCTCTGTTTGAGTTCTCTGGAGCTTGCTCTGGTTGCGGTGAGACACCTTACGTTAAACTGATTTCTCAGCTCTTCGGTGACCGTGAAATGATTGCTAACGCAACAGGTTGTTCTTCTATCTATTCTGCATCTATACCTTCTACTCCTTATTGCAAGAATGAAAAGGGACAGGGTCCTGCATTCGACAACTCTCTGTTCGAGGACTTCTGCGAGTTCGGTATGGGTATGGTACTTGGTAACAAGAAGATGAAAGAGCGTGTAACAGTTCTTCTGAACGAAGCTATTTCAAAAGAGGATACTCCTGCTGAATTCAAGGCAGCAGCTCAGGATTGGATTGGTGCTCAGGATGATGCTGAAGCTTCTAAAGCTGCAGCTGCTAAGCTAAAACCGATGATTGCAGCTGGCGCAGAATCTGGATGTGAAATCTGCAAGGAACTTAAGACTCTTGATCACTATCTCGTTAAGCGCAGCCAGTGGATTATCGGTGGTGATGGTGCATCTTACGATATTGGCTACGGCGGTCTTGATCATGTTATCGCAAGTGGTGAAGATGTTAACATCCTCGTCCTTGACACAGAGGTTTACTCTAACACTGGTGGTCAGTCTTCTAAGTCAACTCCTCTTGGTGCTATCGCCCAGTTTGCTGCCCAGGGTAAGAGAATCCGCAAGAAGGATCTCGGTCTTATGGCAACAACATATGGCTATGTTTACGTTGCACAGATTGCAATGGGCGCAGATCAGGCTCAGTGCTTGAAGGCTATCCGTGAGGCTGAAGCTTATCCTGGTCCGTCACTCATCATTGCTTACGCTCCTTGTATTAATCATGGTCTTAAGGCTAAAGGTGGTATGGGCAAGAGCCAGGCAGAAGAGGCTAAAGCTGTTGAATGTGGCTACTGGCACTTGTGGAGATACAATCCTGAACTTGCAGAAGAAGGTAAGAATCCGTTCTCACTCGACTCTAAAGAACCCGATTGGAGCAAATTCCACGACTTCCTGCTCGGTGAGGTTCGTTACCTCTCTGTAAAGAAGGCATATCCAAATGAGGCTGAAGAACTCTTCGCTGAAGCAGAGCGTATGGCTAAACTCCGTTATAACAGCTACATCCGTAAATCTAAGGAAGACTGGAGTAATGGTGAAGAGGCTTAATAAGCTAAATTATAATATTTAGGTGATTTTAAACGTTTATAAATCACCTGAATATCAGATCATAAGGCTGTCCCTTTAAATCGGGACAGCCTTTTTATATTAAGAAATCTAGGATTATATATAATTATTATAGAGCCTCCCCTATATTAACAAGCCATACTTAATCACACCCACAAATTATTTTCCTGCAACGATAAAATCTTAATTAATTATCAATTAATAAAAAGTCTGGTGAGAACTTTATTGTATAATGGATAAAAGTCTATGATTTTTGAATAAAAAACAAGTCATTTATATCGTAAAAACAACAGAGTTTTCACCAAGAAATCAATTACTTATAATATAAAACCTAATTGGCAAGTTTTATAAAAACAAGCTATAATACGAAGCAAAAGCAGATATATATAACATTTAGCCTCTAAAATATTACAATTTTAAAGGTATCATTAAAAAATTAAATGAATAAAAATTTCTAGATAACATCTATAATTTCTTTTTTCAAATAAATTTCATCATTGAATGAAAATCGGGCAACATTTTTCTAAACTATAAATAGAGTTATCATTATAAAAAAATCAGCAGGATTATTTTTAATTCTCCATGCTGATTTCTAAGTTAGAGTCAAATCTATAGGTTGAATGAAATCCTTCTTTTAAAATATTTTATCCTATCAGATAACTTTATTCTTCAACAATACCTGCCTTCATCCATTCTGACATTATCTTTTTTGAATCAGCAAATGCTATTTCAGTTGTCACTTGATATTTTTCTGTCAAAAGATCTGTCAACGTATTCTCGTCGAAAAAATTCAATGAGGATATCTCATTCCACAAATATGCAGAAGATTCATTCATACTTATTATATTTGTGAAATCCACATTATCAATTCCTTCTGCAACAATCACATGTTCACCACATACATTGCGTAGTTTAAAACCCTTTTTTGCTTTCATATTAAACTATAATTTTACCGGAAAAATTCTTAACCATAATTTTCTATAACCATATAGCAAGTATCTTCTAATTGGAAATAATTTATTCCAAATAAATGAATACAACTGCCATTTTATACCATCTGTCCGCTCCAGAGCACTACGCCCTTTTCTGTAAAAGCCTACAGCACAGCCTTTAATATCATTAATTCGACATAATTCGGTCTGTATGTTTCCATCTCCTCTCAATAGGATAAAATTTTCATCCATTTTAATTACCCGATGCAATACATATTGTCCTTTATTAATTTCTGCCAACACAACATCATCTATTTTAATGCTATCAGACTTTTTTAATAACGCTTTATCTCTTTTATCCTCTAAAAAAGGCCTCATACTGAAACCTTTTAATCTTATTGTAACAGTACGTCCCTCATCCAACAGTCTTATAATTTCTGGGATGAGATATTTATTCTGGATTTCTATATCTTTTTGTTCAAGATCTTTTCGTGACATAAAAGTGCTGCATTTCTATCAGGAAGACAATATAACGTATAAATATCCATTTTACTTATAATTTGTATTATATTACTACAAATTGAATCATATACCAATGTATCCCATTTCATTGTGGAACAGCAAGGCAATATCGACGCAAAAGCCTCTGTTGGTCTTAATTTCTTAATATGGTTGCAGTCCCCTCGCTCAATCCGAACTAAAGCTCTTAGCTTTGTTTTAATATTTCGATAACATGGTGTCTTTCCACTCCAAGGGCTACCATACAAATATGGAACATCATTAATTATACGGATAATCGGATTATCATCATTTAATAATTCAGAATTAAATATGTGTTTAATCCACAAACCGGTATGCGTACTTTTACCTGTTCCACTCTTTGCTATAAAGGCAATTCCGTCATCACCATATTTTATTGCAGATGCATGTATAAGCAACGCTCCTTTTGAACTGCCGGCAAATGCATAAATCATCATTAAAGCATTATTAAGGCCAAAACGTCGCATACTTGCGTCTCCATTTAAGACGCAATGACATTCAGTAAAAGTTTTATCTGTAAGCAATTCACAGCATACATTATTACATATATCATTAACAGAAAATAGATATTCTCCATTTTCTAATTTATCTACTATGACACAACCATTTCCTGTGTCAAATGAGCCTATATGGTTCTTGCATATACCGATTTCAGGTAATACAGAAACGACATACAGACAGAACAAAAAATTACCATCTGAATCATTCGATATGCTGAAATCATTCAAAGATGGTAACAAATCAATATTATTCTTACTGATATCCTCAAAAAGAATTTTTACAATAAAATCTGCGATATTAAAATAATATGCATGTGATGCAACATTTAAGTCTATATTTTCAGTTCTTACATTGTCCATCAACAATACGATATTATATGTTTTTATTTATTCAGGTTTTACATTAGTAAAATGAAAATCATCACTAGAAATATACTTTATATTAATATTTCCATTCTTTACATATTTATTCTTTATTTTTTGATACTTTTTATCAATATCTTTACGCTTCAATGCATAGCTGACAATACATGTACGATGAGGTATATTTTTCTGTTCAAAATAATTCTTCAACTGATAAGAGTAATCGCTTCTATTTAACAAAAAATCACTTTTATCATCTATCCATGCACTATCCAATTCCTGAATATCGGTAAAATATACTATTGAATCATTAAAAGATGCTGCAACTCCAAAAACATATGCCTTGGGCACACATTTATTTTTTGCAGAAACAGTTATACTTAAAGCTATAACAGAAAAAATAATACAAATAAAATATTTCAAACTTCTCATTGTCCTAAATATGATTTTAGTAATTTATTTTTAGTATTGTGACGCAATCGTCTTATTGCTTTTTCTTTAATCTGCCTAACTCGCTCACGTGTCAGACCATACTTGTCTCCTATCTCCTCTAATGTCATCTCTGGCTGATTTATGCCAAAAAAGGCTTCTATAATATTGCGTTCACGCTCATTAAGAGTCTGCAATGCACGATTTATTTCCTCACGTAACGACTCCAACACAAGAGTCTTATCTGCCATTGGTGAATCATTATTCGGCAAAACATCCAACAAACTATTATCTTCACCTTCAGCGAATGGAGCATCAACAGACACATGCCTGCTGTTAACCTTCATTGCTTCTTCAATTTTATCATGTGGAATGTCTACCTTGTCTGCAATTTCATCAATACTGGGCCTACGTTCATTCTCTTGTTCAAACTTATTTAATGCCCGATTTATTTTATTTACAGACCCCACCTGATTTAGTGGAAGCCGCACAATTCTGCTTTGCTCCGCTATCGCCTGAAGAATACTTTGGCGTATCCACCATACAGCATATGAAATAAACTTAAAGCCTCTCGTTTCATCAAATTTCTCAGCAGCCTTAATCAATCCGACATTTCCTTCATTAATCAGATCCGGCAAACTCAATCCTTGATTCTGATATTGCTTCGCTACCGAAACGACAAAACGCAAATTTGCTTTTGTCAATTTTTCCAAAGCCTTTCGGTCACCTTTTTTTATACGCTGAGCCAACTCTACTTCTTCTTCTACACTTATTAATTCTTCGTGTCCTATCTCCTGAAGATATTTGTCCAGAGAGTCACTCTCTCTATTGGTTATCGATTTTGTGATTTTTAGTTGTCTCATGTAGCATATAAATTTAAGTATTTGCAAATTTAATAACTTTCTTATTAAATGCAAAGAAAATATTGTGAAATATACAAAATATTTTCACATAAAAATAAGTAGAAGTTATAATTGGTAATTTTATCAACAATAAAATTGTCCCAAAATAACTTCTACTTAATTTAATCTACATCAACTATTTTGATATCGGAACAGCAAAATATGACTTCTTTCCTGTAGGATAAACACCCTGGATATAAAGAACAGGATCCTTACTTACAGATGCTTCTTTTACAGCCTTCTGAAGATCGTCGATTGTCTTCATCGTAACATCATTTACCTTTTGAATTATAAAGCCTTTATTGATGCCTGCTTCTTTAAATGCGCCATCGTTCACTTTCATAACCATCAAACCATAGCTAATATTGAGCTGTTTCTTTTCTGACTCATTTATTTCACGGAAGTTACCGCCAAGAACATCAAGATCTGCATTCTTGATAACCTTAGTGTTTCCTTGCTCATTCTTAAGTGTCACTGCTGCAGTCTTTTGACGTTTATTGTGCAGGAAAGTAATTGTCACCTTTTCACCCGGACGCTTATTTGCAAGATACTCCTGCAACTCAGCCATCTTCTTAATCTTTTTACCGTCAACAGCAGTAATAACATCGCCCTCTTCTATTCCAGCCTCAAATCCTGCACCATCTTCAGAAACTTTAGATACATAGATACCTTCCATTGTACCTAAATCTATTTCTTTACCATTTTCTTTCTGCTGATCAACATACTTGTTGACATCAGCACCTTCTATTCCCAGAACGGCACGTTGCACGGTTCCATAAGTCTTTAAGTCTGCAACAATTTTATTCATTATAGTTGTCGGTATTGCAAATCCATATCCACTATAACTTCCTGTTTGCGAATAAAGCATGGCGTTTATACCTATAAGTTCGCCCTTTACATTAACCAATGCACCGCCTGAATTTCCGGCATTAATTGCAGCGTCTGTCTGTATAAACGACTCTATGTCGTTTGCTCCTAAAGACCTGGCTTTAGCACTTATAATACCAGCTGTTACAGTAGAACTTAAATTAAAAGGATTACCGACAGCCAGCACCCATTCACCTACTTTCAACTTATCACTATCTCCAATAGGCAAAGTAGGAAGATTTTTTCCGTCAATCTTTATTAAGGCCAAGTCGGTCTTTTTATCCGTACCGATAATTCGTGCCGAAAACTCTCTATTATCATCTAACGTAACAGTTAATTCGTCGGCTCCATCTACAACATGATTGTTTGTTACGATATATCCATCTGAAGAAATTATAACACCCGAACCCGCACCTTCACGCTTTGGTGTCTGAATCTTTCTTTTCTGAGAGCCCCTGTTTCCCGGATTACCAAAAAAGCCAAAAGGATCAAAGAAATCTCCGAAAGGATCGTCCTGCACATCAACAGTCTGAATTTTGCTGTTTTGTAGATATTTAATATGAACGACAGCAGGTAGAGCTTTTTCTGCTGCATATGTCAGGTCTACAGGTTGACCGGGCAAATTATTTGCATAAGCATTTGTAAAAGCTCCTGTTGAGAATGACATTGCTATTAAGCAAATAGCATAAGCGAAATAATTTGATAATTTTTTCATCTCATTTATTTTTTATTTAAACTTAAAATATCAATTTCTTTTCATGCAAATTTAGACGCAAAATTTGTTAATACCACGTTTTCTCTTATATATTTGTCCTCTTTTAACACTAAAAATAATACTATTAACGGCTCTTAGTGAGAAGTGCACATAATTTTACATTCGTTTAAATGTGCAATTGGCTTATAATTCATGACAATACATTACAATAAAATGTAAAATTATGATTTTATATTTCAAATTACATGATTTTTATGTATCTTTGCAGTCGAATACAGTGTTCCGGCTCTGTCGCTTGTAAGTTCAATCTTATAAGAGGAAAGTCCGGGCAGCATAGGATGCTCCACTTCTGAAAATAGGAGCTGTTGGCGACAGCAGGAGATGCAGAAGAAAACAACCGCCATAAAGGCAAGGGTGAGAAGGTGGTGTAAGAGACCACCAGCTGGCAAGTGATTGACAGGCTGTGCTATCTGGAGGCTGCAAGTTCATGTAAACCATCGTCTGAGGGTTATCCGTCCGAAATATCACGATGGAGGGTAGAATGCTCGAATTATGGGGTAACTCATAATCTAGATAAATGACAGGCACTTTAATATGCTATACGCATTTTAAAGGACAAAACCCGGCTTATAGGGACACTGTTTTCTTTTTATCTAACCACAAAATAATATTATGAAAAAATTGATAAATAACATTTTATCTTTTTTTACTGTTACTATTTGGCGTGTAAAACGTCAAGACGTCTCACCTCTAAAATACTTCTGCTACGAAATAATAAAAAAATTATTCCTGGCAATAGAAAGTGCAACAACTAAACGAATGACAGATTCGGCTTCTGCACTTACATATTCAACATTGCTGGCAATAGTACCCATATTGGCAGTTGTTTTTGCAATCGCCAGAGGCTTTGGTTATAATAAATATATTGAGTCTTGGTTTAGAGACGTTTTATCAAGCCAGCCACAAGCAGCAGAAGTTATTATCGGATTTGTAAATTCATATCTTGTTCATACAAAAAGCGGTATATTTCTCGGAATTGGACTTCTTTTTATGTTATGGACCGTTATAATGCTTATATATAATATAGAACAGAATTTCAATAGAATTTGGCAAGTAAAAAAGCCAAGAAGTTTATTCCGTACAATAACGGACTATATGGCAATGTTTCTTCTTGTACCAATAATAATAGTTGTCACATCAGGTATTTCCATATTCGTGGCAACAATTGCAGACCAGATGGAAAATTATGCGTTGCTGGCGCCAATGATTCGCCTTATCATCGATGTGATGCCATACATTCTCATGATTGCCGTATTCATTGCACTTTATGTATTTATGCCAAATACTAAAGTAAAATTAAAATGTGCGATTATGCCAGGAATATTAGCGGGGTCAGCAATGCAAGGTCTTCAACTATTTTACATACACTCTCAGATATGGGTAAGCAGCTATAATGCAATTTACGGTTCATTTGCAGCATTACCTCTTTTTATGCTGTGGGTTCAGATATCATGGATAATATGTTTATTTGGAGCCGAACTATGCTATACAAATCAAAACTTAGAAGAATTTGCCTTTAAGGCACAAACTGAAGATATAAGCCATCGTTACAAACTGATGATGTGTGTAATCCTAGCCAGCTGTATATGTAAAAGATTCGAAGAAGGCAGAAAACCATATACAGCATTAGATCTTAAATTAATTACAGGTATACCCATTCGAATTACAAATGATTTATTATATGAACTTGTCAAAATAAATATCCTGACAGAAATATCAACAGACGATAAAGGTGATTACAACTTCTATCAACCAGCGGAATCTACGTCACGACTGAGCGTAGGTCTATTAATAGACCGTTTGGAATCATACGGCAAATGGAAACTTGAATTAGATTTTCACAAATTTAAATCAGAAAGATGGAAAAAGATTCTAATGGCACGTTCCACATATCTTGAGAATCAGCGTAATATACTTTTAAAGGATTTATAAGCGTTGGGATGTCAACAAGAAAATACAACAAGACATTTTCATTAGAACCTTATACATAAAAGCCATACATCCAATAATACCTGTATCAACCTAATCACATGTTTTCAAAATACGAATTGTATCTTTAAACCTCAAATTCATTTGTGTTATTTTATGTTATTTTAGGATGTCAATAATATTATTCATTCCCAAATATATTGGATAAAATAAAAATTATTACTAATTTTGTCATGGTATATTTTATTATAAATTAAAATCAAATAGAAATGAATTTACCTGATTTCATGTCATATTCCAATAAATTCACGAATGGTGACTTTATTGAAAAAATCTCGAGAATAGCAAAACGTGCGGGAGCAAAATTGGTTTACGCTTCTTTAATATTGTATTACACTTTGCAAAGCGATAAGGTTTCCGTTAAGGATAAAGCTATTATTATCGGTGCTTTAGGATATCTTATAAGCCCACTCGACGTGATACCTGATGCAATACCAATTGCGGGATTAGGTGATGACTTGGCCGTTTTAATTTACGTACTTAACAAGGTATGGGGAGACGTATCAGAAGATATTAAGGAAAAAGCAAAAAGCAAACTAAGTAAATGGTTTGATGAAGACGAAATAAAAGAAATTGACAACCTTTTTGATGAAACAAAATAAGACAAAATTGAGGGCGATTTGTTAATCGCCCTCAATTTTGTTTCACTCATATCATTATTTTCAATAATGTCAGCACTATTTAAATCCCCCCCCGATGCACTAAATATTAAACAAATTATTGTGCAACTGACATACTTATTTTACCCTTATACGTAATAGCCAGCTTAACAATAAAACAACTAGGACTATCAGGAATTGCCAACTGCGTCTGATAATGAAAACCTGATTTATCCAGATAATCCAATTTTATATCGCTCAAAACACATTGGCTAAGCATATTCTTTGGGACGCAAGATGCAAAATCATCTTTTCTGAAATCTTTAGAAAATAATTTTGAACTACCTGAGAATATACTAATATGAATAATATTATCATAATAAATGTTCTCAATTTCAAGTCCTTCATCATTATAAAATGTGCGATAAACTTTATATGTAGTAGGATTTATCTGAACATAACAATGATAATTCTTATCAGAAAAACTAACCACGGAATCTCGTTTAATGACTTTATTTTGGTTTAAGACGATTGGAGAATGCTGCACAAATTGCATAGCATCATTAGGATCGTCACTTTTAACCAACTTAACTATATCACCATTTTGATTCTTAAACTCAAATATATTTGGACTTTGTTTTACTATAGGATACTTTGAAATATTATTACCATAAAAAATCATCGTATCAGCAATAATCTTAAACATTACCGGCTGACTCATTGAATCAGGATAGTACACAGTATCACCTTTTATACGAAATGTAACATTTTCCCCATCTGCATCCAACCAAATTCCTTCCAACATAGATTTTGCCTTCAGGTTTTCAGCTACAGGCTTTTCACGTTTATCCAAGTTATTACAACTTCCAATAAACAATAGAGCTATTGCCGATACGAATATGTATATAATATTTCTAATCATTTTCCTATACAATGATATTCAAAACCATGCTCCGCCAAATCATCATTATCAAATATGTTCCTTCCGTCCAAGATTAATTTTCTATGCATTTTATTGGCGACAACATTCCAATCCGGTAATCTAAACTCTTTCCATTCTGTCAGCAAAATCAATGCATCAGCATTTTGCAAAGCATCGTATTTATTTTCATAATACTCTATCTTATCGCCAATTATGCGTCTACATTCATTCATTGCTTCAGGGTCATAGGCCTGCACTTTACATCCTGCATCCAACAACTTCTTTATAACAACCAATGCTGTTGATTCACGCATGTCATCGGTTTCTGGTTTAAAGGCCAATCCCCACAATGCAACAGACTTACCATTCAAATCCCCGTCAAAGGCTTTAACCAACTTCTTGAACAATACTTCTTTTTGTCTTTCATTAACTTTCTCAACAGCCTTCAATACTTCTAATGAATATCCATTATCATCGGCCGTTTTTATTAAAGCCTTAACATCCTTAGGGAAACAAGATCCTCCATATCCACATCCTGCATATAAAAATTTACGGCCTATACGTGTGTCAGACCCTATGCCTGCTCTAACCTTATTAACATCAGCGCCAACAAGCTCACAAAGGTTGGCAATATCATTCATAAAACTGATACGGGTGGCCAACATTGAGTTTGCAGCATATTTTGTCATCTCCGCACTAGGAATATCCATGAAAATCACACGAAAATTATTCAGAAGAAACGGCTTGTATAATTTTGTCAAAATAATCTTTGCTCTTTCACTATCTACCCCAATAACAACCCGATCCGGACTCATAAAATCTTTAATGGCATTACCTTCCTTAAGAAATTCCGGATTGCTTGCAACGTCAAATGCGACATCCACACCACGTTTTTTCAGTTCTGCCTTTATTGTATCAGCAATTTTGTGAGAAGTTCCAACTGGAACGGTGCTTTTTGTCACAACTACCAAATACTGGTTTAAGTTCTCCCCTATTGTTTTAGCAACCTGAAGAACATATTTTAAATCAGCACTTCCATCTTCATCCGGAGGTGTGCCTACTGCAGTAAATACAATCTGCTGATCATTTAAGACTTCTGCCAATGAGGTAGAAAACTTTAATCTGCCGGCATTAATATTTTTTACAACAAGTTCATCTAACCCTGGTTCGTAAATAGGTATAATACCTTTCCTCAATGCTGCAATTTTCGCGCAATCAACATCCACACATGTTACAGTTGCCCCAGTCTCAGCAAAGCAAGCACCAGAAACCAATCCGACATAACCTGTTCCAACAATTGCTATATTCATTCGGCTATAAATTATATATTACACCTATACATTAAAATATTCTGCATCTTTAAAAGCCACTCCATTCAGATCTTTCTGACTTGTCTGAATATCATTCGAGTCTATCGGCCAATTTATATTCAAATCAGGATCATCAAACCTTATTGACGCCTCGCTCTCCGGAGAGTAGACATTATCCACCTTATATGTAAATATTGCTTCGTCACTTAAGACCAAAAATCCATGAGCAAATCCCCTAGGAATAAAGAATTGCTTCTTATTTTCATCGCTCAATTCTACCATTACATGCTTACCGAAAGTTGAAGAATCCTTCCGGAGATCTACTGCAACATCAAGTACACGTCCCTTAATGACACGTACTAATTTAGCCTGTGAGAAATCCCCCTTCTGATAATGCAAGCCACGCAAGACGCCATAAGACGATTTGGATTCATTATCTTGAATAAATGAAACCTGCCCTACGTGCTCTTTAAAGTCAGAATATTTAAAAGCCTCAAAAAAATATCCTCTGGAATCATTAAAAACCTTTGGCTCTATAATAAAAACTCCATCTATTTCTGTTTTTATGTAATTCATAATTTGAATATAATTTCTTAATAATTTATCTGCAAAATTAAAAATATTATCCGAATTATTGCAGCATGATTAAAAAAATCTTCATAATAAGCTACATTATTTTGTTTTTTAATCAAAAACGAGTAATTTTGCATCCGTGATAGAATTAGAAAGACATATTGAAATATTATTATTAAGGAATGACTGTGTCATCGTACCCGGACTTGGCGGTTTTATCGCCAGCCACATCCCGGCTACTTACGATGAAAGGGATTGTCTATTCCTGCCCCCTCAAAGGACATTAGGTTTCAACCCCAAATTAAACATCAATGATTCCTTACTTGTACAATCGTATACAGAAGCTTATGACATAAGCTATCCTGATGCACAGAACCGTATCTCAGGAGAGGTAAATGAATTAAAACAAATTATATATAACGAAGGGTCTTACGAACTCTGCGATATCGGTACATTATATTTAAACAACGACGGTAACCTTGAGTTCAAACCTTGCGAAGCAGGAATCCTGACACCAGATCTGTACAGCCTCAGTTCTTTTGAAATGAAAAGAGAAGAGGATGACAGCAACATATCTAAAGAAAATGACGTATGTCATGAAAACAGAGCGAATTCGGATAGGACGACTGCCACTGTAACATTTTCAACATCTCCATTAAACTATAGGATAAAAGAGAACGACGTATTAGAAGAAAAATTCAATGAATCAAGCAACAATACGCCATCAACAAAAATAAAGCTATTTAAAAGCGTATTGGCGGTATTTATTGCAATAATAACATTCTTCGCCTGGTCTTCCCCAATAAACAACAATAACAAAATTATACAAATGGGGAATATGGACAATGGTATTATTCATAACTTAATCAAAAACAGTTACAATAATATCACGAAAGAAAATATACAATTAAAGAAGGAAAGTAAAGCTGATATCAATTCAAAAAATATTAGCAACAAGTCGGTACAGGCTCCAGAGGAATTAAAGCCAGTCAAGCAAGACAAATATTTTTGTATTGTATTGGCAAGTAGAGTAACAAAAAAGAATGCAGACGCTTTTGTTACGAAGCTTACTACAAAAGGATATGAAGCAAACACTTTAATTGAAGGCAATAAATCCATCAAAGTTGTATACGGAAAATACAAGACCAGAAATGATGCATATAACGCCCTCAATGACCTGAGAGGCAATGAGTTTTTTTATGACGCTTGGGTATACCAGATAAAATAATATAATGAAAAGAGTTAGATGTCCAAAATGTGATGGATTTATCACATTTGATGAAACAAAATACAAAGAGGGGCAGTCACTTATATTTGAGTGTCCACAATGCGGCAAACAATTTGGTATTAGAATTGGAGCAACAAAACTTAGAAATCCGCAAAAGGATGAGATATTAAACGAAAATGAATATAATGACGAATTCGGAGCATTAATTGTCATCGAAAATGTCTTTCATTATAAGCAGGTCATACCACTAAAATTCGGAGACAACATAATTGGCCGATATATGAAAGGAAGCAAGACAAACACTCCTATTGAGACAAATGACCCAAGTATAGATATTACCCATTGTAATATAAATGTATCCAAAGACAAGAAGGGGCATCTGAAATACACCCTAAGCGACGGACCCAGCTACACCGGCACATTTGTAGACAATGAAATTTTGGGGAATAAAGAAAAAAGGATTATACATGATGGCACATTATTCACAATCGGAGCCACAAGTATTATACTAAAAGCACCAAAAGAAGGTGAAACAACAGACTAATCAGCAGGTTGAGACAGCCGCAAACACTTAAAAAAAATTAAAAACGCCATAAAATGGCAAAAATAAGGAAATAAAATTACAGGAAACTGAAATATAAAATTAAAAGGTTGTAAATTTGCAGCCGATTTATAAACAAATATAAAGTCGAACTTTATTAATTATTTAATTTATTTTTAATTTTTATGTCAGATTTAAAGAACGTACAACCATTATCAGACTTCAATTGGGACGAGTTTGAGAATGGAAGCAAAGCAAATGTAAGCAAAGAAGAACTTGAAAAAGCTTACGATGAAACCCTTAACAAAGTTAGCGAGCACCAGGTTGTAGACGGAAAGGTAATTTCTATTGACAAGAAAGAAGTTGTTGTCAATATTGGCTACAAGAGCGACGGTGTTATTCCTGCAAGCGAGTTCCGCTATAACCCCGATTTAAAAATCGGAGATGTTGTTGAGGTTTATGTTGAAAATCAGGAAGACAAAAAAGGTCAGCTTCTGCTTTCACACAAAAAGGCTCGCCTCAGCAAGAGCTGGGAGCGCGTTAACGCAGCCCTTGATAACGAGGAAGTTATACAGGGTTACATTAAGTGCCGCACTAAGGGTGGTATGATTGTTGACGTATTCGGTATCGAAGCATTCCTCCCGGGAAGCCAGATTGACGTTCATCCTATACGCGACTACGATGTATTCGTAGGAAAGACAATGGAATTCAAAGTTGTTAAAATCAATCAGGAATTCCGCAATGTTGTTGTTTCACATAAAGCTCTTATTGAAGCTGAACTTGAAGCACAGAAGAAAGAAATTATCAGCAAACTTGAGAAAGGCCAGATTCTCGAAGGAACTGTCAAGAATATTACATCATACGGAGTGTTCGTTGACCTTGGAGGTGTTGACGGACTCATCCACATCACAGATCTTTCTTGGGGCCGCGTAAGCGATCCGCATGAGGTTGTTGCACTTGACCAGAAGATTAACGTTGTTATTCTTGACTTTGATGATGACAAGAAACGTATTGCTCTCGGTCTGAAGCAGCTCACTCCACATCCATGGGATGCACTTGATCCTAACCTCAAAGTTGGCGATCATGTTAAGGGTAAGGTAGTTGTTATCGCTGACTATGGTGCATTTGTAGAAATAGCTCCTGGTGTTGAAGGTCTTATCCATGTTTCAGAAATGAGCTGGAGCCAGCATCTCCGCAGTGCACAGGAATTCATGCACGTTGGCGATGAAGTTGAGGCTGTTATCTTAACTCTTGATCGTGAAGAGCGTAAGATGTCACTCGGCATCAAGCAGCTTAAAGAAGATCCATGGGAAACAATCGAAGTTAAATATCCTATTGGAAGCAAGCACACTGCAAAGGTTCGCAACTTCACAAACTTCGGTATCTTCGTAGAACTCGAAGAAGGTGTTGACGGACTCATCCATATCAGCGATTTGTCTTGGACCAAGAAAGTAAAGCACCCATCAGAATTTACTCAGGTTGGTGCAGAAATAGACGTTGTTGTTCTTGAAATAGACAAAGAGAACCGTCGTCTCAGCCTTGGCCACAAGCAGCTTGAGGAGAATCCTTGGGACACATACGAAACAATATACACACCGGGTTCAATCCACACTGGTAAGATTACCGAAATAATGGACAAAGGTGCTGTTATTACTCTGAATGAAGGCGGAGAAGGTTTCGCAACACCTAAGCACCTTGTAAAGGAAGATGGTTCACAGGCTCAGCCGGGTGAAGAGCTCCAGTTCAAGGTAATTGAGTTTGTAAAAGAAACAAAACGTATCATTCTGTCACACAGCCGTACATTCGAGGATGTAAAAGAAGAGCCGAAGAAAGCTCCTCGTGCAAAGAAGGCCAAGAAGGAAGATGCTCCTGTTATAAATAACGTTGCAGCAGGAACAACACTTGGCGACATCGATGCTTTGGCTGAGCTTAAAGCTAAAATGGAAAAAGGAGAATAATAATCATATTATTCCATAATAAAATAGGGAAGCAAATTTTGCTTCCCTATTTTATTATATATACAAAAACGATGACAAGCACAAATGGGAGAAAAACAATCATAATCGCAATTACAAGACATTTCGCCTTGTTAAATTAAAAACAATACTCGTATTAATGATTTCCAATAAACATTACCACAATAGCGCACTAAATTTATTAGTGCATTTACTGCATAAACATTATACACTAGTCAAATCATTTCTATTTGACACATATTACGTATATGTCATTTAAACTAAATATACTATATAAGGACTAAACAAAATTATTTTATACAGAAAGCATAATTATTATTATGCACAAATAGCTTTTTCTCATTAGGCAAAAGCCTGTTCAGACATATCCAGCAAGTCAACAAATTTTGAAGAGGGGAAAAATTGAAATTAAAATAAACATAATAGTGAATAAGTCGCTAAAGCACAGGGCAATAAAAGCACAAATAAAAAGAGAATAGGTGCATAAAAGTTTCAAATCATTAACCTATTGTTTGCGTACAAAAAGTCTATTGTTTTTAATGCAAAAGTAATAGACTTTTTATATGTAAACAAGTGATTTATATAAGCAGTACAACACCTCTGCATACATTAAAACGGCTCATAGCTGAAATATCATTATGTAACAATATATTAAGATACATTGTATTCAGCCTCACATACATTATATTCAACCCATTAAATTTAAAGAAGCAAGAAAACAATTCAACGTATAACAAAAAGAAAATCCCAAACCCACCCATACTACATAAATAGTTTTACATAAGAGAAATTTATCTCTTAAAAATTCACACAAAAAACAGCGAAATGATAAAATTTGCAAAAAAACAGCATTAAAATAAAAACACAGACTAATATATTTTGGCATCTAAAGAATATAATGTAATTTTACACCCAATAACAATCTAAAATATAAAATCATGAAGAACATTAAATTTAACATCTTAAATTTAGGCCTTGCATGTTGTTTATTATCCGCATGCGGAGTTAAAAACGGCAGCAACGTAAGCACAATCTCAGGATTGTCTGAAGCTGCTTTTGATACAACTATAAATCAAAAAGCCGTAAAACTCTATACCCTAAACAACAAAAATGGTATGGAAGTATGTATAACGAACTTTGGTGGAAGAATTGTATCACTTGTTGTTCCAGATAAAAACGGCAAACAAACAGATGTTGTTCTTGGATATGACAATATAGCACAATATGCAGATTCAGTAAACAGTCCAAGTGATTTCGGAGCTGCGATTGGAAGATATGCAAACAGAATAAATAAAGGTAAATTACAAATAGCAGGAAAAAACATACTGCTACCGACAAACAATTATGGACATTGCCTGCATGGAGGCCCATCCGGATGGCAATATCAGGTATATGATGCCAAGCAACCTAATGACTCGACACTAGAACTAACAATGTTGTCTAAAGATGGAGATAACAATTTCCCCGGAAATGTAACCGCTACTGTTTCATATGTATTGAGAAGCAATAACAGTCTGGACATAACATATACAGCAACAACAGACAAAGAAACCGTTATTAATATGACCAACCATTCATACTTTAATCTTAACGGAGACCCAACTAAGGATATAGAGAATTGCATTCTGTACATAAACGCAGACAATTATACCCCTTCTGACTCAACATACATGACAACAGGTGAAATTGCTAAAGTAGATAATACCCCTATGGATTTTAGGAAACCTACTGCAATTGGAAAGGATGTCAATAATTTCAAATTTGATCAGATAAAGAATGCCAATGGCTTTGACCATAACTGGTGTTTAAATACATATAAAGACGGTAAAGGTGATGATACCAAAGTAGCAGCGAGCCTATATTCACCCTTGACAGGCATTATGCTTGAAGTCTACACAAATGAGCCTGGCATTCAGGTATATACAGGTAATTTCTTAAACGGAAAGATTAACGGGAAAAAGGGCATTGCATACAACAAACGTGCAGCATGCTGTCTCGAGACACAAAAATATCCGGACACACCAAACAAAAAAGGATGGCCGACAGCAAACTTGAAACCTGGTGAAAAATACTATTCACACTGCATATTCAAATTCAGCATTAAATAAATAACTATTAACCTATTAAAATTTTAATCAAAAAAAATGGAACTATTAGACTGGATTGTAATTGGTGTCTTTTGCCTGGCACTGATTGGTATAGTTGTATGGGTCATCAATCAAAAGAACAATGACTCGGCTGACTATTTTCTTGGAGGCCGAGACGCAACATGGATAGCCATTGGTGCATCTATCTTTGCCTCAAACATTGGTTCAGAACATCTAATCGGACTTGCCGGAGCCGGAGCATCTTCAGGAATGGCGATGGCACATTGGGAAATTCAAGGTTGGATGATTCTTATTCTTGGATGGGTGTTTGTACCTTTTTATACAAGAAGTATGGTATACACAATGCCTGAGTTCCTGGAAAAACGTTATAATAAAGAAAGCCGCACTATTTTATCTGTAATATCACTCATAAGCTATGTCTTGACTAAAGTTGCTGTTACGGTATACGCAGGCGGACTTGTTTTCCAACAAGTATTCGGCATTAAAGAGTTATGGGGCATTGACTTTTTCTGGATTGCTGCAATTGGACTGGTATTAATAACAGCTCTATACACTATTTTCGGCGGAATGAAAAGCGTGTTGTACACATCTGTACTGCAAACCCCTATCCTATTATTAGGTTCACTCATAATCTTAGTATTAGGCCTGAAAGCAGTTGGCGGTTGGGACCAAGTACTACAGGTATGTTCTATACAGCCTGTTAACGAATATGGAGATCACATGACAGATTTGATGCGCAATCTGAAAGACCCTGATTATCCTTGGCTTGGAGCATTAGTCGGCTCTGCTGTTATCGGATTTTGGTATTGGTGTACAGACCAGTACATCGTACAGCGTGTTCTTTCCGGAAAAAATGAAAGAGAGGCACGTCGCGGAACAATCTTTGGTGCTTACCTAAAGCTACTTCCTGTATTCATCTTCCTTATTCCAGGAATGATCGCATACGCATTGAACGTAAAATCAGGCGGCACTTTCCTGCCGGTTGATGCAAATGGAGTAACAATCAGTGATGCTGCCTTCCCGACATTGGTAGCAAAAATTCTGCCTGCAGGAGTGAAAGGTTTGGTCGTATGCGGTATTCTAGCCGCCCTCATGAGTTCACTGGCATCATTGTTTAACTCATCTGCCATGCTTTTCACCATCGACTTCTATAAACGTCTACGCCCGAACACTTCAGAAAAGTCTCTCGTGAGAATTGGCCAAATGGCAACTGTGGTAATTGTAATTCTTGGAATTCTGTGGATACCAATAATGAGAAGCGTCGGCAATGTATTGTATAACTACCTGCAAGATGTACAAAGCGTACTTGCTCCCGGCATAGCAGCAGCATTCTTGTTAGGTATATGCTGGAAAAGAACAACAGCAAAAGGAGGCATGTGGGGACTTCTGTCTGGAATAATTATAGGTCTTACAAGATTAGGTGCAAAGGTTTACTATAGCAATACAGCAGATGCAACAGATAATTGGTTTAAAGCAGTATTCTACGACTTCAACTGGCTCTATTTCTGTGGTGTAATGCTGATTTTCTGCTGTCTGGTTGTCGTAATCGTAAGCTTGTGTACAGAAGCTCCATCTGAAGAAAAAATCAAAGGACTCGTATTTGGCACTGCAACACCAGAACAAAAAGCCGAATCACGTGCAAGCTGGAATCATTGGGATGTAATACATAGCATCATCATATTAGCGATTACAGTGGCATTCTACATTTACTTCTGGTAATAACGAAATAACTTAGAGCATATGACAATTTATTATAACGAACATTCAAAATTTTTTGTATCAGTAGACTGTATCGTTTTCGGTTTCGAAAGCAATAAGCTAAAACTGCTGATAGGAAAACGCCAGATGGACCCAGGAAGGAACGAATGGTCCCTTTATGGCGGATTTGTTGGAGAAAACGAGACGCTGGATGAAGCGGCAAATAGAGTATTGTATGAACTGACAGGTCTTACAGGCTTATACATGAAACAGGTAGGAGCTTTCGGAGCTGTTGACCGTGATCCAGGTGAAAGAGTTATATCAATAGCATATTGCGCCCTGATAAACGTTAAGGATTACGACAAGACTCTTCAAGAAAACCATCAGACAGAATGGGTTAATCTTGAAGAACTGCCCAAACTCTATTCTGACCACAATGATATGGTAAAAAAAGCCATATCATTGCTTAGAAGAAGAATTTCATCTGAGCCGCTAAGCTTCAACCTATTGCCCGAACTGTTCACTTTAACGCAGTTGCAACATGTATACGAGGCTATCTTAGGAGAGGCTATCGACAAACGTAACTTCAGAAAACGTATAAAGACAATCGATTTCATTGAAAAGACCGATTTAATTGACAAAATTACATCTAAACGAGGAGCAGCCTTGTATCGTTTTAATAATGATGCATACATGGAAGATCCGACATTTAAATTATAAGAATTATGCTTGAAGAATTAAAAGAAAAAGTTTTTAAGGCCAATCTTGACCTTGTAAAACATAACTTGGTAATATTTACATGGGGAAATGTATCTGGAATAGACCGCGAAAAAGGGCTTGTTGTAATAAAGCCCTCAGGCGTAAGCTATGACGATATGAAGGCATCTGACATGGTGGTTGTAGACCTCGCTACAGGAAAAGTTGTTGAAGGAGATCTCAATCCTTCATCAGATACACCGACACATTTGGTCTTGTATCGCGCATTTCCCGAAATCGGAGGCATTGTACACACCCACTCTACATATGCTACAGCATGGGCACAGGCAGGCAAAGACATTCCAAATATCGGCACGACACATGCAGATTATTTCCACGATGCCATACCATGTACAAAAGATATGACAGAAAATCAGATGGGCGAGTATGAAAAAGAAACAGGCAATGTCATTGTAGAACGCTTCAAAGGAATCAACTATGTGCACACTCCAGGGGTATTGGTTAAGAACCATGGACCATTCTCATGGGGAACAGACCCAGACAACGCTGTATATAATGCCGTTGTGATGGAAGAAGTTGCCAAGATGGCATTTGTTTCTTTCATGGTTAACCCCGATACAACAATGAATCCTCTCCTCGTTGAAAAACATTTCAGCAGGAAACACGGACCAAACGCATATTACGGACAAAAGAAATAAAATTTAATAACATAAAAAAATAATTACAACTATGATAAAAGCATTCGAAAATTACGAAATTTGGTTTATAACAGGTGCTCAGCTTCTATATGGAGGTGATGCAGTTAAACAAGTTGACGGACATTCAAAAGAAATGGTTGCCGGACTGAACGATTCAGGAAGACTTCCAATTAAAGTGGTATATAAGGGAACCGCAAATAGCAGCAAAGAAGTTTCAGAACTCTTCGCAGCTGCCAACAATGAGAAAAAATGTATCGGTGTAATAACATGGATGCACACATTCTCTCCTGCCAAGATGTGGATACACGGACTTCAGATACTTCATAAGCCACTACTCCACTTGCATACACAATATAATGCCGAAATTCCATGGGATTCTATTGACATGGACTTCATGAACCTCAACCAGAGTGCTCACGGAGACAGAGAGTTCGGTCACATAATATCACGTATGCGCATAAGGAGAAAACTTGTAGTTGGATACTGGAAAGAAGAAAAGACACAGAACCATATTGCTGTATGGGAACGTGTATGCGCAGCATGGGCAGATGCACAAGACATGTTAATCCTGCGTTTCGGCGACCAGATGAATAATGTAGCTGTTACTGACGGCGACAAGGTCGCAGCAGAACAGGTTTTGGGCTATCATGTAGATTATTGTCCGTTCAGCGAAGTACTTAGTTATTTTAAAGAAATAAAGGACGCAGATGTAGACAATCTGGTTGCTACATATTTCAATGAATACGACCATGACAGTTCACTTGAGGATAAGACAAGCGAAGCATATAAGAAAGTATGGAATGCAGCAAAAGCGGAACTCGCTTTACGTGCCATACTGAAAGCCAAAGGTGCAAAAGGCTTCACAACAAACTTTGACGACCTTGGTGACGTAGACGTAGAAAGAAGCGGAATGGGATTCGACCAAATTCCAGGACTTGCCTCACAGAGACTCATGGCTGAAGGATATGGCTTTGGCGCAGAAGGCGACTGGAAGTCAGCAGCATTATACCGCAGCATTTGGGTCATGACACAAGGCATGCCTAACGGCTGTTCGTTCCTCGAAGACTATACGCTCAACTTTAACGGTGAACAGAGTTCTATCCTGCAGTCACACATGCTGGAAGTATCACCTCTGATTGCTGCATCTAAGCCACGACTTGAAGTTCATTTCCTTGGCATAGGAGTAAGAAAGAGCCAGACCGCCCGTCTTGTATTTACTTCAAAAGTAGGAACTGGTGTTACTGCAACAGTAGTAGATCTCGGCAATCGCTTCAGAATGATTGTAAACGATGTAAAATGCATCGAACCTAAGGCATTGCCTAAACTCCCCGTTGCATCAGCACTTTGGATTCCTCAACCCAACTTTGAAGTTGGAGCAGGATGTTGGATATACGCAGGAGGCACACATCATAGCTGTTTCTCATACGATCTTACTGAAGAATATTGGCAGGATTATGCAGAAATTGCAGGAATAGAGTGTGTATTCATCAATGAAAATACAAAGGTTGATGAGTTCCGTAAAGAACTGCGCTTCAATGAAGTTTATTACATGTTGAACAAAGCTTTGCTGTAGTTTTATGACAAAATACGTTATAGGCCTTGATTACGGAAGTGATTCAGCCAGGGCTTTAGTTGTAAATGCTACAACGGGTGAAATATTAGCAACCAGCGTACAATATTATCCACGATGGAAACAAGGATTATATTGCAACCCTAAAGCAAACCAATGGCGCCAGCATCCCAAGGATTACCTTGAGGTGCTGGAAGGCACGGTAAAAGATGCTTTAAGCCAATGTCCACAAGAAGTTGCCAAGAATGTTGTCGGAATTGCCTTTGACACAACAGGATCAACACCTGCCTTCACAGACGAGACTGGCACTCCATTGGCAATGCTGCCAGAATTTGAGGACAATCCAAATGCAATGTTTGTATTATGGAAAGACCATACTGCAGTAAAAGAAGCTGAAGAGATAAACTTAGCATGTGCAAAGTCAGAAATAAACTATGCTAAATATGAAGGTGGCATATATTCTGCTGAATGGTTCTGGGCAAAAGCGATGCACATCTTACGTGAAGACAGCAAGGTTGCTCAAAAGGCATATTCAATAGTTGAATATTGTGAATGGCTGCCAGCTGTACTGACCGGTGTAAATAAATCAAAAGACATTGTCCGCAGCCGCTGCGCATGTGGCCATAAGGCAATGTGGCATAAAGAATGGGGAGGTCTTCCTTCTGAAGATTTTCTTGTTTCATTAGAGCCTAAACTTGCCGGATTCCGTGCCCGACTGTTCGAGGAGACAGAAACTGCAGATAAACCAGTCGGACATCTATGCAAAGAATGGGCAGAGCGTCTAGGACTTAATGAAGATGTTGTTGTTGCCGGAGGCGCATACGATTGTCATATGGGTGCTGTTGGTGCCGGAGTTACTCCTCATACGCTTGTACGTGTAATAGGAACATCAACATGCGACGTTATGGTTGCATCGTATGATGAAATCGGTACAAAATGTATAAAAGGTATCTGTGGACAAGTTGATGGCAGCGTAATTCCCGGAATGGTTGGTCTTGAAGCTGGTCAGTCAAGTTTTGGCGATGTCTATGCCATGTTCAGAAGAATACTTGAATTCCCCGTAAGAGAAATCCTGCCTCAAACAATCGGCGATAAATTATCTAAAGAAGAAATTGACAATATTGTTGAAAAAACTTGCGATAAAATTATCGTCAAACTAACCGAAGAAGCAGAAAAAATACCTGTCTGTGAAAGCACGATGATCGCAACCGACTGGATAAACGGACGACGCACTCCAGATGCAAACCAGTTGCTAAAAGGAACAATTGCCGGATTCACTCTAGGCTCAAATGCCCCACAAGTTTTCCGCGCATTAGTAGAAGCCACAGCATATGGAACAAAAGCTATTGTTGACAGATTTGAAAGCGAAGGAATAGTAATCGACAATGTCATAGGCATTGGAGGCATCGCGCTTAAATCACCATTTGTAATGCAGACAATGTGTGATGTCATCAATAAGCCAATAAAAGTTTGCAATACAGACCAAGCATGCGCATTAGGAGCCGCAATGTTTGCAGCAACAGCAGCAGGAATATATGAGAAAGTTGAAGATGCAATAGAAAACATGAATAGCGGATTCTCTAAAGAATATATTCCACAGCCTGAAAATGTAAAAGCATACGAGGATATATACAAAAAATATCTTAAACTCGGACAATTTACAGAAAAAGAGCTATTCTAGGGTCTAAGATGGCGTTAGTGTCTGTCAATCAGACATTAACGCCACTTTCATTGTGGCATTTTAAACAGACTCCTTTTAGAAGTCAAATGGTCATCTTTTAGATGATAAAACATATCATATCGCAAGCCCAAATGCCACATTTCGTATGGAGTAAATTAATGAAAATAAAACCAACAGACATTTATCATTAAACACAAATAGCAACCATAAACAATAAGGCATCATCTTATAAAAACAATTGCAGAAAAGCGGATAAAATCATTATTAACTTTATTGAAGTTTAAACGTCTTTTTCTTTTGTTTTATCATAAGATTTAACTATCTTTGCATGTAATAAGTAAGATAATTTCAAATTATTAGATATAACCCGAAAATCATCAAATTTAATACTAAATATAATGAACGATAAAAAATTAATGAACAAAGCAGCAGACAACATACGTATTCTCGCTGCATCTATGGTAGAAAAAGCAAACTCAGGACACCCCGGAGGTGCCATGGGAGGTTCAGACTTTATCAATGTATTATTCTCAGAGTTTTTAGTATACGATCCTGAAAATCCTTCATGGGAAGGCAGAGACCGTTTTTACCTCGATCCAGGACACATGTCTCCGATGCTATACAGCGCATTATGCCTGCAAGGGAAATTCACATTGGAAGAACTAGCCATGTTCCGTCAATGGGATTCACCAACTCCTGGACATCCTGAAAGAGACGTTAAGCGCGGTATAGAAAACACATCCGGTCCTCTTGGTCAGGGACATACTTTTGCTGCCGGTGCCGCTGTTGCAGAAAAATTTCTAGAAGCACGTCTTGGAAAAGAAGTTATGCAGCACAAAATATATGCATATATTTCTGATGGTGGTATAGAAGAAGAGATTTCACAAGGTACAGGCCGTCTTGCAGGTACACTTGGTCTGAACAATCTTATTATGTTCTATGATTCAAATGACATCCAGCTTTCAACAGAATGTGGTGTTGTTATGAACGAAGACACTGAAGCGAAATACAAATCTTGGGGATGGAACGTAATTAAAATAAACGGAAATGACGTTGACGAAATACGTGAGGCCCTAAAACAGGCACAAAAAGAAGAACACCGCCCTACCCTCATCATCGGAAAAACCGTAATGGGTAAAGGTGCACTTAAAGAGGACGGCACAAGCTATGAGCACAGTATCAAGACACATGGTGCACCTCTTGGCGGAAATGCATATGTAAATACAATAAAGAACCTTGGAGGTGATCCTGAAAACCCATTCCAGATATTCCCCGAAGTACAGGAATTATATGCAAGACGCAAAGAAGAATTAAAGCAAATTGTAGCAAAACGTCATGCTGAAGAAGAAGCATGGGCAAAAGCAAATCCTGAAAAAGCTGCACAGATGAAAGAATGGTTCAGCGGCAATGCTCCTAAAGTAGATTGGAGTGCTGTTGTTCAGAAAGAAGGATCGGCCACACGTGCTGCATCTGCCGCATGCCTTGGCGTACTTGCAGAACAAGTTCCTAATATGATCTGTTCATCTGCCGATTTGTCAAATAGCGACAAGACTGACGGTTTCTTGAAAAAGACATCATCAATGGTAAGAGATGATTTCAGCGGAGCTTTCTTCCAGGCTGGTGTAAGCGAACTCACAATGGCATGCATGTGCATCGGTATGTATCTCCATGGCGGCGTAATTCCTGCATGTGGAACATTCTTCGTATTCTCTGATTACATGAAACCTGCTGTACGTATGGCTGCATTAATGGAAGTGCCAATCAAATTTATCTGGACACACGATGCATTCAGAGTAGGTGAAGACGGACCTACACACGAACCTGTTGAGCAGGAAGCACAAATCAGACTGATGGAAAAGCTCAAGAACCATCATGGAAAAGACAGCGTAAGAGTCTTCCGTCCTGCTGACGCAGATGAAACAACAGTATGCTGGGCTATGGCCATGGAAAATATGGAAACGCCTACAGCACTTATATTCTCACGCCAAAACATCGCAAAACTTCCGGCTGGAAATGACTACGAACAGGCACGCAAGGGAGCATATGTTGTCGCAGGTTCAGATGAAGACTTCGATGTAATACTCTTAGCTGACGGTTCTGAAGTATCAACATTGGTTGCCGGTGCAGAACTTCTCCGTAAAGACGGAATAAAGATCCGCATCGTAAGCGTTCCTAGTGAAGGTCTCTTCCGCAATCAAAGCAAAGAATACCAAGAAAGCATACTTCCTAAAAACGCCAAAATATTTGGCATGACAGCAGGTCTGCCTGTAACATTGGAAGGTTTGGTAGGTGCCAATGGTAAAGTATTTGGAATGCCAAGCTTCGGATTCTCAGCACCATATAAAGTATTGGATGAAAAACTCGGATATACAGCCGAAAACGTATACAAACAGGTTAAATTATTTATGGAGGAATAATTATGGACATCAAGACTGTAGGACTAGCATGCGATCATGCAGGCTTTCCGTTAAAAAAGTTTGTCATCCAATATTTGGAAGACCATGGCTATCAGTATAAAGATTATGGCACATATAGTGACATGAGCTGTGATTACCCCGATTTTGCACATCCTTTGGCTGAAGGAATTGAAAGCGGAGAAGTATATCCAGGCATTGGTATCTGCGGAAGTGGTGAAGGTATGGCTATTACATTGAACAAGCATCAGGGTGTTCGTGCCGGCTTGGTTTGGTCACCTGAAATAAGTGAACTCATACGCCAACATAATGATGCAAATGTAATCGTATTACCTGGACGTTTTATTGACAATAAAACAGCTGAAAAAATACTTGATGTATTCTTTAAGACAGCCTTTGAAGGTGGACGCCATCAGAGAAGAATTGAGAAAATTCCTGTAAAATAAGAATTAGCAACCCTGATATAATTAAAGAGAGTTGATAAAATTCAACAATATAAAAATACCCAAGATACGAAAAACGTACTCTTGGGTATTTTTATATTGTTGAATATATAAAATTTCAGAATATTCCAATATCAAAATTTACATTCTACATCTTTATGATGTACGAATAATCATTGTTCTTAAGAAGATTTTCTATTGAAATTGACTTATTTTTATTCATATATTGGTCTATCATATTGACATAACGGGATTTAAAAAATTTATATCCCAAAGCAATATTACAAACCCACATAATCTTTCCTATATGCAAATCTCTCTCTAGCTGGGTACGTGATTCGAAATCATGCATAGGATAAAGACTGAGAAGATAAAAATTAAGGCAATCAGGCACTATATTATCTCGCGTCATTGTCTTGATCTGTGATGGATAATAATATTTTTTATATAAAGGATAATCTTTACCCAAATACTTATCCAATGAGATGCCTATGGTCTGGTTTCCAACAACAATACTTTGATCTAACGCACCAATTTGAGCATATATCTGAGGTATAGGTAAGGTTGGAATATAAACTTTAAGACGGTCAAACGAACTGTTTAACAGTTTGTTTATATCATCCATATTTGCATACTGAGCCTCTGCATCTGATAGTATTGTCTGAAGCGTAGAATCTTGATAAAATGCCAAAAACTTGTGATTAATCTGCGGATCATTTACCTCACCAATTCTCAAAACATCCTCAAGTAATGTTCTCGTTTCCATAGGAAAGTCTGTATTCATCTGCTGTAATGCAGAAAAATCTCCAGTCGTAAGATACTGACTTTCCAAGCGGTCATAGCGACATACCTCAATACGTTGCTTGACGCTCTCATCTTCAAAAGGCTTCAATTTAAGCTCACATGCCTCAAGAAGGAAAACTGATAATACTAATAACCATTTGGAAAACTTCACTACACATTAATCTTTTACCCTGCAAAGTTAGTAAAAAACTAATTATCCCCAAACATATTAGCTAAAAAAATTAAATTAAACTCTAAAAAACGGCAATTTAACTTTAATTTTACAAAAATCAGTCAACAATAATGAATTTATATTCCACATTTATTAATAAACAACTAACATTAACAAAAGCATAAATCAACTTTGTTTTTATATATATAATACAACAATATTTGTTATAAGCCAATTTCAATTTTGCATTTAAATTATTTAGACGTATCTTTGCATTGAATAAAAATTAATTGCTATGAACAAAAAAATATTAACAGGCGTAATAACTCTGTTGCTCAGTATTCCTGGATTTTCCCAGAAAGAGATCACAATTACAGTTACAAACAATTCCAAAACATCAAAGCTCAATGAGCCAATAGTGCTCAACCTGAAGGACTATAACACAGACATTGTAAGATCAGCAACAGTAAAATGTGAAGGTAAAGAAATACCATGTCAGCTTGACGACATTAACCAGGATGGCATAATGGATGAACTCTGTTTCATTACTGATATTGAAAAAAAATCTTCAAAAAAAATAAATATCACATTGTCCAATGAAGGACTGCCCAAGGAATATCCATCGGAAGTTTATGTAGAAATGCTTTTGAGTAATAAAAAAATAAAAGAAAGCAATAAACAGAACTTATATATCTCTCATCTAACTGTAGATAGAGACGTGAATCCTTATTGGTCCTTACATCACCACGGAGCTGCTTTTGAGAACGACATGGTCGCATACAGAATCTATTTCGACCATAGACAAACTGTTGACATCTACGGAAAATACAACAAAGGTCTGGAATTAAAACAAACACAATTCTATCCTGACAAAGATCAGAAAAAAGCAGGTTTCGGAGATGATGTATTATGGGTAGGTTCAACGTTAGGCTTAGGCACACTTAGAGGTTGGGACGGAAGTAAGCCAACAATGCTTACTGATGTTGACAAAAGAAGCCAACGCATCATTTCACGCGGCCCATTACGTACAATTGTTGAAGTTAAGGATGTTGCATGGCGTCCGCAACCTGGTCAGGAACCAATAGACATGACCACTCTTTACATTCTTTATACTGGAAGAAGAGAATGCTATGTCAAAGCTACATTCAATAAAAACATAGATAAGTATAAATTCTCTACAGGTATAATAAACGTAAAAAATTCAAAGGAATTTTCAGACAAACAAGGTTTACGTGGATGTTGGGGAACAGATTGGCCTGTATCTGAAAAAGACAGCGCAGGACATAAGCGCGAAACAGTAGGCTTGGGAATTTACATACCACAAGAATACATTATCAGCGAAGAAGCCGCCAATAAAGACAACTATGCTTTCGTAATTAGTTCAAAAACTAATGAGATAAACTATAAAATCACATTCTGCAGTGACAATGAAAAGTTCGGCTTTCACAATGCAGAAAAATGGTTTGACTATTTAAAAGAATGGAAAAAGGAACAAGAAGACCCGATTATCATTTCTAAACAATAAGAAATTAATTATAAACAATTTTGCAGGAAAAGGATGTGCGACAATTATTCCACATTCCTTTTCCTGCAAAACATTTTTACCAAAACGACATCAGACTCTCCTTAGGCTTCAAGAAAAGCAAAATATTACCATCGCATAATGATAATCTATAGCCAAAAATAAAAATATAGGCAACACATTAACTAACTTATCATCATTAATAGGTATTTTACTAAAATATAAATACGAAATCATTATTTTTTGTTACTTTTGCATTACTTATTAAAATGGCAAAAAGATGAGATTATCAGAACTAAAGACAGGAGAAAGAGGTGTTATTGTTAAGGTAATGGGACATGGTGGATTTCGCAAACGCATTGTTGAAATGGGATTCATCAGAGGAAAAATCGTCAAAGTACTGCTTAACGCTCCACTTCAGGACCCCGTGAAATATCAAATAATGGGGTATGAAATCTCATTACGGCATACAGAAGCCGCAATGATTGAGATCATACCGGCCGACAACGCCCCGCAGCTAGAAGAAGAAGAGGCGAAGAAGTTGGGAATGACAAACATATCTCAAACAGCAGATGAAGACTATCTGCTCACAGATGAAATGCTCCACAAAGTTGCATTGGAAAAAAGTCATACAATAAACGTTGCTTTGGTAGGTAATCCCAATTGCGGAAAGACATCTTTATTCAATTTTGCATCTGGCGCACACGAAAGAGTCGGCAATTACTCTGGTGTTACAGTAGACGCCAAAGAAGGACACGCTGAATACAATGGATATCGCTTCAATCTGGTAGATTTGCCTGGCACATACTCACTTTCAGCATATAGCCCCGAAGAATTATATGTACGTAAACAAATAATCGACAATACTCCTGATGTCATTATTAATGTTATTGATGCAAGCAACATTGAAAGAAACCTCTACCTTACGACACAACTGGTTGACATGAATCTCAAAATTGTCGGAGCATTAAACATGTTCGACGAATTTGAATCTAGAGGTGACAAACTCGACTATGATAAACTCGGTGAATTATTCGGAATGCCATTTGTCCCTACAGTATTTAAAACCGGACGCGGCATTGACGAACTCTTCAAAACTGTCATAAACGTATATGAAGGTGTTACCGAACCGGGAAAGAACAATCTCAGACACATCCATTTAAATCATGGAAAATACATAGAACAAGCAATTGACGATGTAAAAAAGGAAATACAAAAAAACGAACAAATCCGATACAAATATTCAACACGTTTCCTGGCAATAAAGTTACTTGAGAAAGATTCAAAAATAGAAACTCAGGTAAAAGATCTTCCAAACGGAGAAGATATCATAAAAATTCGGGACAACGCAGCTGAACTAATTCTCAAAGAAACCAGAGAAGACAGCGAAACAGCCATAATGAATGCAAAATATGGCATCATACATGGAGCCATGAAAGAAGCTGGTTGTGAAGAAGGGAACAAAACAGACACATATCAGCTTACTCATGTCCTTGACGCCATAATAACAAACAAATACATTGGTTTCCCACTATTTTTCATATTCTTGTACCTAATGTTTGAAATTACGTTCACGTTAGGCCAATACCCTATGGACTGGATTGAAAGTGGTGTAAATCTCATAAGTGAATTCATGAGATCTATAATGCCGGACGGCCCACTTAAAGCCATGGTCATTGACGGAGCAATAGCAGGTGTTGGAGCCGTAATCGTATTTCTTCCTCAAATATTGATCTTATACTTTATAATTTCATTCATGGAAGACTCTGGCTACATGGCCCGAGCTGCTTTCATCATGGATAAAGTAATGCACAAGATGGGACTACACGGTAAATCGTTCATTCCGCTTATCATGGGATTTGGATGCAACGTACCAGCCGTAATGGCAACACGAACTATCGAAAACAGACGCAGCCGACTAATTACGATATTGGTATTGCCACTTATGAGCTGCAGCGCACGCCTACCTATCTACATAATGATTATAGGTACATTCTTTGCAGTAAAATATCAGTCGCTCATCATGATATCCCTTTATGTTATCGGCATAGCTATGGCTGTGCTAATGAGCCGCATATTCAGCAGATGGCTTATTAAAGGAGACGACACTCCTTTCGTCATGGAACTGCCTCCATACAGATTTCCTACAGCAAAAGCCATACTACGCCATACTTGGGAAAAAGGCAAGCAGTACCTAAAAAAAATGGGAGGAATAATTCTCGTTGCAAGTCTAATAGTATGGGCCTTAGGTTATTTCCCTCATAATGAACAATTAAGCAATCAAGAACAAAAAGAACAAAGCTATATTGGAGTCATCGGAAAATCAATTGAACCTATATTCAGGGCACAAGGCTTCGACTGGAAACTTGACGTTAGTCTTGTAGCAGGAGTTGGCGCAAAAGAAATTATAGCATCAACAATGGGTGTACTTTATGCCGATGAAGATAATGTATCCAATGAATCTGAAAAATATCAAATTCTGAATAAAAAGATGCAGGCGGACGGAATAACTCCGCTCATTGCCTTTTCGTATTTGCTATTTGTATTGATTTATTTCCCTTGTATAGCAACAATTGCAGCAATAAAAAGCGAGACAGGTAGTTGGAAGTGGCCAATATTTACAATGGTTTATACAACATTTCTGGCATGGTGCGTTTCTGCATGCTGTTACCAAATAGGCAGCCTGATTTTATAGAAACTAAATAAGGGAAAAAGTATAAACAGAACCGCCTTAACATTTAATCAGATGTTAAGGCGGTTCTGTTTAATGCCAATCAGACATAAAAGCAAATTGATTAATTAAAAAAGTAAGAATAATGAAAAACAAAACAATTAAAAACCAATAAAATATAATAATAACCATATATTATGCGGAAACGTAAAATCACTTTTTAATAACTTACAATAAAAAATAATATTCACATAAATTGCGACACATAATTAATGACAAAATTATGTAAGTTAGTGATTTAGAGCATATTTAAGGCTCCAAAATCGCAAAAAAAGCAAAATAAATTTCCGTTTCACAACAAAAACTATTATATTTGCACGCCCAAATGAAAAGTTAAGAACCGATAAATAGTAAATTCATATAAAAATGACTAAGGCAGATATAATTGAGGAAATTGTAGAATCAACAGGTATTGCGAAAAAAGATGTTTCTGCAACAGTTGAAGCTTTCATGGAAGTTATAAAAACGAGCTTACTTGAAAAGAAAGAAAATGTATACCTGCGCGGTTTCGGCAGTTTCATCGTTAAGCATAGAGCCGAGAAAACGGCACGTAACATATCAAAGAATACCACAATAGTTATTAAAGCTCACGATTTTCCAAGCTTTAAGCCCGCTAAGAGTTTTGTAAGCAAAATGAAAGGCGAATAAGTGCGGATTTTTAATTTAACAATATTATATAAACCATTTAAATTTATAAGCTATGCCAAGCGGTAAGAAGAAAAAGGGCCACAAGATGGCTACACACAAGCGTAAAAAAAGATTAAGAAAGAACAGACATAAGAGCAAGTAAATTGCTTCGATAAGTCTGTAAATTCAGAAATTAAAGGGCATGTCATCACAGCCTATAACGACCGGTGGACATGCCCTCTTTTTTGACAAAACTAAGTTCAGAAAACCAGAAATGACCAGCGAAGTTGTAATTGACGTCCAACAGAAAGAGATTTCGATTGCCCTGCTGGAAGATAAAAATCTAGTAGAGTATCAGACTGAGCAGCGCTCAGCGTCTTTCTCAGTTGGCAACATCTATATGGCAAAAGTCAAAAAACTGATGCCGGGGCTTAATGCCTGTTTTGTAGATGTTGGTTTCGAACGTGATGCTTTTCTCCATTATCTTGACTTAGGAAGCCAATTTGACTCATACGAAAAGTATTTAAAACAAGTAAAAAGCGACAGAAAGAAACTTTTCCCCTTGTCAAAAGCGACTCATCTTCCTGATTTGAAAAAAGACGGAAGCATACAGAATACGTTGCGTGTCGGACAAGAGGTGATGGTACAGATTGTTAAAGAGCCAATATCAACAAAAGGTCCCAGACTGACTGGTGAGTTAAGTTTTGCAGGACGTTATTTGGTTCTGATACCATTTAATGATAAAGTTTCTGTTTCTTCAAAAATTAAAAGTGGTGAGGAACGAGCACGACTCAAACAGCTAATCAACAGTATAAGGCCTAAAAATTTTGGCGTTATTGTACGTACTGTTGCCGAAGGCAAAAGAGTTGCAGAACTTGACACCGAACTGAAGATTCTCTTAAAGCGTTGGGAGGAAACCATTACTAAAGTACAAAAGACAGAAAAAAGACCTCAACTAATATATGAGGAAACTAGTCGTGTCGTTGCATTGTTACGCGACCTGTTTAATCCGTCATACGAAAATATATATATAAACGATGAAGAGGTCTACAAAGAAGTAAAACATTACGTAACCCTAATTGCCCCGGACAAGGCAAATATAGTAAAGATGTACTCTGGTAATGTCCCGATCTTTGACAATTTTAACATCACCAAACAGATAAAATCGAGCTTTGGCAAAATTGTAAACTACAAGCATGGTGCATATCTAATTATAGAACACACAGAAGCCCTGCATGTTGTAGACGTTAATAGCGGAAACAGAACACGCTCCGCAAATGGCCAGGAAGCCAATGCACTTGATGTTAATCTTGGCGCAGCAGACGAACTTGCACGACAATTGCGCTTAAGAGATATGGGAGGTATTATTGTTGTAGACTTCATAGACATGAACCTAGCCGAAGACAGGCAACTGCTCTATGAACGAATGTGCAAGAATATGCAAAAAGATCGTGCACGACACAATATCTTACCACTAAGTAAATTCGGACTTATGCAAATAACACGCCAAAGAGTCCGTCCTGCAATGGATGTTAATGTGGAAGAAACCTGCCCTACTTGTTTTGGCAAAGGAACGATAAAATCCCGCATACTTTTTGTTGACCAGCTTGAGAGAAAAATTGACAGACTAGTCAATAAGATTGGAATTAAGAAATTCTATCTGCATGTACATCCCTATGTAGCAGCATATATCAATCAAGGCATAATAAGCCTTAAACGCAAATGGCAGATGAAATATGGCATGGGCGTACATGTAATTCCTTCTCAGAAAATGGCCTTCTTGCAATACGAATTTTATGACAGCAAGAAGCACTTTATTGACATGCAGGAGGAAATTGAAACAAAATAAAAAAGATGTGTCCATATTTGGGCACATCTTTTTTATATCTAAGACTTACAAAATCCTAAAGATTATTTATTGCACAATTTTAAATCTTATACGGAAAGTATGTTTCTCTTCATCCCAATTAGTTCCTAGAATTTCAAATCGGCCAATTTGAGACGTAGAACGCACATGCTTACCGATACACGGGCATACATCATAATCGCCAATACGGACTAAACGCAATGTTTCAGACGCATCTTCCGGCAGTCTGTCAAGCGACACTCCCTCAGGCACATTATCACGATTGACAAACTCGAAACTTACAGGCAAGTCCTCGTCAATAAGCTCATTCATCTTCCTCTCAATATCACGTTCCTCATGACGGGAAGGCTTATGGTCAAGAACATAACTTATCTTACTTTTTTTGCGCTCAATATGAGCATTAGTTGACCGCTCACAACCAAACATTCGTATCATTGTCTGATTGAGAAGATGTTCTGCAGTATGTGCAGGTGGAAATTCTTCCTTATTGTGCGCATTCAAAATATAATCTTCTGCCATGGCATTAATTTATGAACTGTTAGAAAGATGTATGATATAAAGATTTCTATACTAAAAATTTATATATCCGAGCTCCGTATGCAGGAATATTTAATTCCACTGCAGAATCTGCCTTAAGTGGCAGCATAACAGTGTCGCCTGTGAGCAAATCAGTTGCGTTGACAGATTTCTCTGCCATCTGCATATAATCAAATGCATGCCTGGGTATATTTACGCCACATGTAACATCTGAATCGGAGAAATTAACCACAACAAGCAACACCTCATTATCTGCCTTTCTAAGAAAAGCATACTGACGATGAGAATCAAAGATGTCACTTTTAGGATTCACATACATCAAATCAAAAAACATGCCTTCACTCACAGCCTTTTCCTTCTTGGCTATATTAAGAATGGCTGAATAAGCCTTTTCCAGACGTTTTTCATCTGATGTAAGCTTACGTCTGTTCACATATCCATTGTAAAGAGACGCAACCGTCCAATAATCGAATATCGTAGTGCGTCCATCCAAACCGCTAAATCCCTCCTTGTCCATACCACGTTCGCCAAACTCCTGACCGGCATATAACATAAACGGATTGTTGTAGAGCAAGGCACTTACAACAACAGCCGGCAAAGCCTTGTATGCATTACCAGAAAGGAAATCACTGGCCAAGCGCAGTTCGTCATGATTCTCAAGGAAATAAAGCATATGCTCCTTTATATCGTCAACAGCCTGCCACTGGTAAGTTATGTCTGAAGCAGCACTTTCTCCGCGGATGACTCTGCAAAGGCAATCATACATGCCGACTTTGTCATAAAGATAGTCGAAACCGCTCCCCAAATAGCTCCTGTAAAGTGATGGATTATATACCTCGCCAATAAACACTATATCAGAATAATCTGTCTTTATCTTACCAATACACCAATACCAGAATTCGGAAGGCACCATCTCAGCCATATCACAACGGAAGCCGTCAACACCTTTAGCTGCCCAAAACGAGAGTATATCTCTCATTTTATGCCATGTATCTGGCACAGGAGCGAAATGATAAGAACGGCCACCTGCATCACAATAATCAATACCGTAGTTTAATTTAACGGTTTCATACCAGTCATTAATACCAGGATGATTATCGAAATGGTCATTTCCGGTAGCCTTGGCAGGATATTCACTATATGAATCATCTGCTTCACCTTTTAAATCAAAATATGGAGCGAAGCTCTCATTAGGGCAATAATAGAAATTATTATCAGGATAAAACCCTTTGTTAACATCATCTGTCTCACCAAAGTCCTTCACCCCGTCAGGCTTCTTTACCGATTTATATTGGCGTGCAACATGATTTGGCACAAAATCGATAATAACCTTAAGCCCGGCCTTATGGCTGCGCTGCAGCAAAGCCTCAAATTCTTCCATACGCCTGTCAACATCATCAGCCAAATCCGGGTCGATGTCATAATAGTCGACAATGGCATATGGTGATCCTGCCCTACCCTTAACTACAGCAGGATGCTGGCACGGGATGCCAAATGCAGAATAGTCTGTTTTAGAAGCATGACGTATAACACCTGTATACCAGACATGTGTTACACCGAGTTTTTTTATACGTCTTAATACCGAATCGTCAAAAAAACTCATCTTTCCGCAGCCATTTTCGGCAAGAGTTCCATTTTCAACGCAATTATATGAACGGTTGCCGAAAAGGCGCGTAAAGATTTGATATATAAGTATCTTATGATGTTTCATCATTGCTGTTTATGCAATGCCATGAGCTGAAACATTTTTGTCGATACGGGCAATCATTCCCTGCAAAGCCTTGCCGGGTCCGCACTCAGTAAAGTCGTCTGCACCATCAGCAATCATGTTCTGAACACACTGAGTCCACTTTACAGAACTTGTAAGCTGTGCAATAAGATTGTTCTTTATCTCAGCAGCATCAGTATGAGGCTTAGCGTCAACATTCTGATATACAGGACATTTAGGCTCGCTGAATTCTGTTGCCTCAATAGCTGCCTGAAGTTCGTCTTTAGCCGGCTGCATAAGAGGAGAATGGAAAGCGCCTCCGACCTTCAGCGGAAGAGCACGCTTAGCTCCTGCGGCCTTAAGCTTCTCACAAGCTTCATTTATAGCTTCAATGTTACCACTTATAACGAGCTGTCCAGGACAGTTAAAGTTTGCAGGAACACATACATGTCCCTCCTTGTTTACTTCGGCACAAATTTCCTCTACCTTTTCATCAGGAAGACCTATTATTGCAGCCATTGTAGAAGGAGCAGCATCACAGGCCTTCTGCATTGCCATTGCACGAGCGTAGACAAGCTTAAGTCCATCCTCAAAGCTCAATGCACCGGCAGCAACGAGAGCAGAGAACTCTCCGAGAGAGTGACCGGCAACCATTGACGGAACAAAAGCATCACCCATGCACAATGCACTGATTACACTATGAAGGAATACTGCAGGCTGAGTTACCTTTGTCTGCTTAAGTTCTTCATCTGTTCCGTTGAACATGATGTCTGTTATCTTATAACCGAGAATGTCATTAGCCTTGTCAAAAAGTTCTTTTGCCAATGGATTACTCTCGTACAGGTTTTTGCCCATACCTACAAACTGTGCTCCCTGTCCGGGAAAAACAAATGCTTTCATATTTTTAAATATTTACTATTTGTAATTTGCGGTGCAAAGTTAACACATTTTCTGCACACATGCAAATGATGACATGTCATAAATCTGACAATCAGCGATTTATAATGACTTTAGCTTACATCATAACTGAAATATGAGTTATATTAAAATAGTGACAAACAAAACATTATGATTTTACAACGCTAATTCACTGATTTATGAACGAAAATTCATTGGATTACCGTTATCAAATCAATGGATTTCATCCGGACATATATAACATTGATATTCAAGCAGTTACAAAAGGGCATGTTTCATACGGCAAAAGGTAGCAAATTGAAGGCAGAAAGACGGCATTTTACACCGCGAAAGGCCACATATAAGATAAAACGCATACAACGTACAGATTTGAAAACAGCATGGTAGCTACAATATGTATATACACGGACAAAATCAATTGCACATGCATGACGTTCCGGCAACCAATAAGATATAACGGCCATAAAATTCATAAAATGCAGAAACCAACATGAAAAAGAGCGGAAACGTACAAAGTCCGTTCCCGCTCCCTCTAATGATACTTTCTCAACCTATAAAAAATTATTTATAAAGAGGTCCGAAGTTGGCACATGCCCTGAAATCGGCTCCTTCCTTATCCATGCCGAAAGCATTCCATGTTGCAGGACGGAACACTTTGTCGTCATCAACATTATGCATACAAACTGGTATACGGAGCATAGACGCAAGAGTAATAAGGTCTGCACCTATATGACCATAAATGATGGCTCCATGGTTTGCACCCCAGTTATTCATAACAGAATAAACATCCTTGAAGGCAGGTTTGTCACAAAGACGCGGCACGAACCATGTAGTTGGCCAAGTCGGGTCTGTACGCTTGTCTATTATCTTATGTATTTCCGGATCGATGTCTACCGTCCATCCTTCGGCAAGTTGAAGCACCGGTCCGAGTCCCTTTACAAGGTTAAGACGTGCCATAGTTACAGGCATGCCACCTTTTGACAAGAAGTTAGAAGAGAAACCTCCACCACGGAAATAATCACGGTTTGCCGGATACCAAGTAGTAGCAGAAAGGCATGCTTCAACCTCTTTGTCTGTAAGTTCCCAATGATGTTTCATCACAGGATTTCCGTCTGCATCACAACACTGGCCTGTTCCGTCCAAAGTTGTGGCGCCAGAATTTATAAGATGTATAATTCCTCCAGAAGCTCGTCCGCTAAGTTCTTTACCCGTAACACGCTTAACAGCCTCTGGACTCCAATATGTCCTGACATCAGAGAATATAGCGCTGCGGTTTGTCAGCAAATGCTCTAACAGCATTGTCAGACCATTGCATGTGTCATTTTCTGTTGCAAACACGTAAGGCTCGCGTATACCATTCCAGTCGAACGACGTATTTAGCATTGCCTCAGAGAAATCACCATTAGGCTTATAGTCTGTCCATTGTCTTTGTCCCTGGAAACCTCCGGCTATAGCATTATGGCCCAATGCCTCTTCCTTAAATCCGGCCTCTAGCAGCTTCTCGTTGCCAGTCATCAAGTCTCTGAATATCATTGTCATCTTTGTGACAAACTCCCAGTCGGCATCCTTTTCCTCACGGTTCTTTTTCTTGACATCTCTATTTCCAATGTCTTCACCCTCATTTGGAACACAATATTTCTTAACCCATTCAATGGCCTTCTTGTATTCATCCTTATCATAGATGCCTTCGTCCATACGACGCAGAATTTCAGTCATATCCACTTGTTCTGCACGTATACCAAGATATTCCTGCATGAAATCAGCGTTGGCAATACTTCCAGCAATACCCATAGCAACATTTCCGATAGACAGATAAGACTTGCCGCGCATGGTTGCTACAGCCTGAGCGGCGCGCGCCCAGCGCAATATCTTCTCAGCCACGTCAGCTGGTATTGTATTATCATCCAAGTCCTGCACATCATGTCCATAAATACCAAATGCAGGAAGTCCCTTCTGGGCATGAGCAGCAAGTACTGCAGCAAGATAAACAGCTCCCGGACGCTCCGTACCGTTGAATCCCCATACGGCTTTCGGCCAATAAGGATGCATATCCATTGTTTCTGATCCATAACACCAGCATGATGTAACGGAAATTGTGGCCCCCACACCATTATTTTCAAACTTCTCTGCACATCGTGCTGCCTCAGCTACGCGACCTATCGTACCGTCTGCAATGACGCATTCGACAGGAGTACCGTCTCCGTTTTTTAAGTTATTAGAGATAAGTTCTGCTACAGCTTTTGCCAAATTCATGGTCTTTTCCTCAAGACTTTCTCTTATTCCGCCTTGACGGCCATCAATAATTGGACGAATTCCGATTTTTGGATAGTTTTTCATTATATATCAGGTTTTGTTATTAAAATAAGCAAAAGAACTTCACCTAAAATAAAAATATTATCTTTATTAAGTGCTTGTTTGGCGACAAAGATAAGAAATACGACAATAACCAATCATTGTTTTTTGATAAACCAACTTAGAATTAGTACACATAAAACACAAATAAACCTTAATAGCAATAACATTTATTAACAACAGGCACATCTATCTACTTAAACAAAAGAAATATCAAAATAACATAAAATACAGAAAATAAACAACATACGACGTTTTAAAGTATATCAGTAAAAGACTTGTCTTCAAAATAAGCGCCAGTTTAGAATTATGGCAGCAAAGACATTATTCGTATGTCAAATAGTGTTTTTTTTCAAAAACCTTCTTTTGTATCTAATTTTTTAGTACTTTTGCCTTAGTTATAATTTTTACATTATTTAATTTATGGCTTATAATAATAATCACTTAGTCATAATGGCTGGCGGGGTTGGCAGCCGTTTTTGGCCAATGAGTACAACAGAAAAACCCAAACAGTTTATAGATGTATTAGGAGTAGGACGCTCCCTGCTACAACTAACATTCGACAGATTCAAGGGAATATGTTCTCCTGAAAATGTATGGGTTGTAACAAACCGCAGCTATAAAGACTTAGTTTTAGAACAACTACCGGAAATTCCGGTTACCAACATTTTATGTGAGCCATGCAGACGCAACACTGCTCCATGTATAGCATACGTGAGTTGGAGAATAAAATCCAAAGACCGTAATGCCAATATTGTTGTCACACCAAGCGACCATATAGTTACAAATTGCGAAGAGTTTAAAAGAGTCATATCTCAATGCCTCAAATTCACTAGTGAAACAGATGCGATAATAACTCTTGGAATGAAGCCTACGCGCCCGGAAACAGGTTATGGATATATTCAGGCAGACCTGTCGTCATGCTCTCCACGGAATAAAGAAATATTCAGAGTTGATTCTTTCCGAGAAAAGCCAGACTTAGAAACAGCAAAAAAATATATCCAAAACAAAAGTTATTTCTGGAATGCAGGAATATTCATTTGGAGCGTCAACACTATCGTAAATGCATTCCGCATTTATCAGCCTGCAATAAGCAAAATTTTCGAAAGCCTGCAGCCTGTATATGGCACTCCTAAAGAGCAGGAAGAAATCGACTTAAGATTCCCTGAGTGCGAAAACATATCGGTTGACTATGCAATTATGGAAAAAGCCGAGGAAATATTCGTATGTCCCGCTGATTTTGGCTGGAGCGATCTCGGCACATGGGGTTCATTGCTTGTTCAAACAAAAAAAGATCTTTACGGCAATGGAGTAATTGGAGAAAATGTCTCGCTTTTTGATACCCACAACTGCATCGTACATACTCTAGACAAAAAGAAAGTAGTTATTCAAGGACTAGACGGATACATTGTTGCAGACGACGGAAACAAGCTTTTAATTTGCAAGTTGTCTGAAGAACAGCGTATAAAACAATTTTCAAGCGACAATAAATAATTAAAGACACAAAAGATTAAAATGGAAAAAAAGATTGCATTAATTACCGGTATAACCGGTCAGGACGGTTCTTTCCTTGCCGAATTTCTAATTGAAAAAGGATACGAAGTTCATGGACTGCTCCGCCGTTCGTCTTCATTCAATACCGGACGTATTGAACATCTATACCTTGATGAATGGGTGAGAGACATGAAGAAATCAAGACTTGTAAACCTGCATTGGGCTGATATGACCGACTCGTCATCATTAATACGTATAATTGCAGAAATCAAACCTACCGAAATATATAATCTAGCGGCACAAAGTCATGTTAAAGTTTCTTTCGATGTCCCAGAATATACAGCAGATACAGATGCTGTAGGCGTATTAAGACTGCTTGAGGCAGTACGCATTTGCGGACTAGACAAGACATGCCGAATATATCAGGCTTCTACATCTGAACTTTATGGAAAAGTTCAGGAAGTGCCGCAAACTGAAACAACCCCATTCTACCCCCGATCTCCGTATTCTGTAGCCAAACTCTATGGTTTCTGGATTATGAAAAACTACCGCGAAAGCTATAATATGTATTGTTGCAATGGTATTCTTTTCAACCATGAAAGTGAACGCAGAGGAGAAAACTTCGTTACAAGAAAAATAACTCTTGCAGCCTGCCGTATTGCTCAAGGATTCCAGGACAAATTGTATCTCGGTAATCTTGATGCACAACGAGACTGGGGATATGCACGCGACTACGTTGAATGTATGTGGCTCATTCTACAGCAACCAGAGCCGGACGACTTTGTCATTGCTACAGGAGAAATGCACACTGTAAGAGAATTCTGTACATTAGCATTCAAAGAAGCAGGCATAGAACTCCGTTGGGAAGGTGAAGGTGTCAACGAAAAAGGTATTGACACCAAGACTGGCAAGACAATAGTTGAAGTTGACCCAAAATACTTCCGCCCGTGTGAGGTAGACCAACTATTAGGAAATCCGGCAAAGGCAAAAAAGATTCTCGGATGGAATCCAACAAAAACATCATTCCATGAATTAATAAGAATAATGGTACAACACGATATGAAGTTTGTGAAAAAACTATATATCAAAGCACAAATGGCAGAATAAAGATGTTAGATAAAAATACAAAAATATTCGTTGCAGGCCACCACGGACTAGTGGGGTCTGCAATTTGGAATAATCTTAAGCAAAGGGGGTATAACAATCTGGTTGGACGCACACATAAGGAACTAGACTTACTTGACCCCGTTGCTGTTAAAAGATTTTTTGACGAAGAACGTCCTGAAGCTGTTGTGTTAGCAGCAGCACATGTTGGAGGCATCATGGCCAACCTTAATTACAGGGCAGACTTCATCTATCAAAATCTTCAAATACAACAAAATGTCATTGGCGAAAGTTTCAAGCACAATGTTAAAAAATTGTTGTTCTTAGGAAGTACGTGCATTTACCCAAAAATGGCACAACAGCCCATGAAGGAAAATGCCCTGCTGACATCTGAACTTGAATACACAAACGAGCCATATGCAATAGCAAAGATTGCGGGTTTAAAAATGTGTGAAAGTTTCAGTCTGCAATATGGATGCAATTACATTGCAGTAATGCCGACAAACCTTTATGGTCCAAACGACAACTTCCATCTTGAAAATAGTCATGTTCTGCCTGCTATGTTACGTAAAATTTATTTGGCAAAATGTCTTAACGAAAACAATTGGGAAGCAGTTCGTAAAGACTTAAACTTAAGACCTGTTGAAGGAGTATGTGGACAAAACACGAATGAGGAAATACTAAATATTCTTGATAAATTCGGAATAACGCCACAGGCCGTAACATTATGGGGCACAGGAAGTCCAATGAGAGAATTTCTCTGGAGTGAAGAAATGGCAGACGCAAGCGTTTATGTTTTATTAAACGTAGATTTCAAAGACACATACTCGCCTAATGATAAAGAAATCAGAAACTGTCACATTAATGTCGGCACAGGCAAAGAAATAAGCATACGTGATGTTGCAGAAAAAGTAATGCATGAAATTGGCTTTAAAGGACAACTATTATGGGATGCGACAAAACCAGACGGAACCCCAAGAAAGCTTACAGATGTTACAAAACTGCACAATCTTGGATGGCATCATAAAATAGAGATAGATGAGGGCATCCACAAGCTTTACGAATGGTACAAACTAGGAATTTGCATCAATCATAAAAACTGAATTTATAAATAGCCATATTTCCTTATAAGGAATAAGTTTACCAATATAGATTGGCAAGACAATAGGTAGAAACAAAATAAAAATCCATATCAGCACTGAATGTTGATATGGATTTTTCTTTGCGGCTGTCGTCATTTTAGACAAATGAACTTATCTGCAATGACATTAAATACGCCAAAAGATTTTGTGCAGCCGTTTTATATCGTCTGCACAAATCTATTAATTCAATATTTATTTGCAATACCAGCTAACAATAGTTTCATACAACTCCTGCTTGCCAGAAGTCTGCTTTGGCTCACCCTTCTCTTTTGCATATGCTACAATATCCTCAAGAGAAAGTTTGCCTTCTTCAAATTCCTTACCCTTACCTGAATCGAATGAAGAATAACGCTCCTTAACCATGTCACAAATTGGAGAGTTCTCAATCAGATTTGCTGCATTCTCCAAAGCACGGGCCATAGCATCCATTCCGCTGATATGAGCAATGAAGATATCCTCTGGATCTGTTGAATTACGACGCAATTTAGCATCAAAGTTAGAACCACCGTTTCCTAATCCGCCATTACGAATAATCTGCATCATTGCCTGAGTAAGCTCCCAGTTATCAATTGGGAACTGGTCTGTATCCCATCCGTTCTGATTATCACCACGGTTAGCATCAATGCTTCCAAGCATACCATTGTCAACAGCAACAGCAAGTTCATGCTCAAATGTATGACCTGCAAGTGTTGCATGGTTTACCTCAATATTAACCTTGAAATCTTTTTCAAGACCATGTGCACGGAGGAATCCGATAACAGTCTCTGTATCAACATCATACTGATGCTTTGTCGGTTCCATTGGTTTAGGTTCAATCAAGAATGTTCCTGTGAATCCTTTTGAGCGAGCATAATCACGAGCAGCTTTCAGCATATTTGCAAGATGCTCTTTCTCACGCTGCATCTGAGTGTTCAAAAGGCTCATATAGCCTTCGCGACCACCCCAGAATACATAGTTAGCACCTCCAAGCTTTATTGTTGCATCAATAGCGTTCTTTATCTGCACAGCGGCACGTGCAACGACATCAAAGTCAGGATTAGTTGCAGCACCATTCATGTATCTCTTATTACCAAAAACGTTTGCAGTACCCCACAGCAATTTGATATTTGTGCCCTTCATCTTTTCAAGAGCATAATCAGTGATTGCCTTCATACGAGCTTCATATTCCTCGATAGTCTCACCCTCGTCAACCAAGTCAACATCATGGAAGCAGAAATATTCTATGCCAAGTTTGTCCATTATTTCAAATCCGGCATCCATCTTGTCCTTAGCACGCTCAACTGCATCAGCTTTTTCATCCCATGCATATGTACGTGTTCCGCCACCAAACTGGTCACCGCTTGCTGCGCCTAATGTATGCCACCAAGCCATTGCAAACTTCAACCAATCTTTCATCTTCTTACCCATTATTACTTTTTCAGCATCATAATAATGATAAGCTAAAGGATTATTACTATCCTTACCTTCAAATTTAATTTTTCCTATCTGCGGAAAATACTCTTTTACCATAACCGTTATTTATTAATTTATTAAACCTAAATAATTATATCTCGAAATTACTAATCAATGATTAATTTGTTGCAATAAAGTCTCTTTCCATAATGAATAAGCCTGCAAATATTCAGCACGTCGTTTTTCATCCGGCTCTATAACTGCCAACTTCTTCAATGTAGCAAAAGCTTCATCATGATCTTTATATATGCCACAACCCATACCGGCTCCCTTGGCAGCTCCTACACTTCCGTCTGTTTCATAAAGTTCTATTGTAGCGCCACTAACACCAGCTAAGGTATTACGGAACAACTCACTTAAGAACATATTGGCTTTACCTGCATGTATTTTATGTATATCCATACCCATCTGCTGCATTACCTCCATACCATAACAGAAACTGAAGACAATACCTTCCTGTGCTGCACGCATCAGGTGGGCTTTGCCATGCTTGTTGAAATTTACGCCATGGATAGAGCAACCGATCTCTTTATTCTCAAGCACACGCTCAGCTCCATTGCCAAAAGGAATGATTGTTATACCATCACTTCCAACCGGAACACTTGCCATCATATCATTCATATCTGAATATGAAATTCCTTCAGGTGCAACATTCCGGCGCATCCAAGCATTTAATATTCCTGTTCCATTAATACACAACAAAACGCCAAGACGTTCCATATCCTTTTGGTAATTAACATGGGCAAAAGTATTAACTCGACTCTTAATGTCATAATTAGCTTCGCCCAAAACGCCATAAACGACACCTGAAGTACCAGCTGTAGACGCGATTTCACCCGGATTAAACACATTAAGGCTAAGAGCGTTATTAGGTTGATCACCCGCCCTATAACTAATAGGTGTTCCAGCCTTCAAGCCTAATTCATTTGCAGCGGCCTCTGAGACTTCGCTCTGAATACTAAACGTCGGTACAATGTCAGCAATTAAGCTTTCATCAAAACCGAAATAATCCAACAGGAATTTTGCAACTTTTTTATTCTTAAAGTCCCATAACATGCCTTCACTCAATCCGCTGATGGTAGTATTAATAGTACCGCTCAGTTTCATTGCGATGTAATCACCAGGCAACATTATCTTATATATCTTCTCGAACAGCTGCGGTTCATTCTCTTTCACCCATGCAAGCTTAGAAGCCGTAAAATTACCCGGCGAATTAAGCAAATGGCCAAGACACTCTTTGGATCCTATATTTTCAAAAGCTTTTTCACCATAAGGCACAGCTCGAGAATCACACCAAATTATAGAAGGCCTCAATACATTCTGATTCTTATCAACACACACAAGGCCATGCATCTGATAAGATATACCAATTGCCTTAATATCTTCACCTTTAACAGATGAATCTGCCATAACCTTTTTCAAGCTGAGTTTTGCATTATCCCACCACATTTGAGGATCTTGTTCAGCCCAACCAGATTTCACGGCTATGATAGGTGCTTCCTTTTCTGGATAAAATGCTGATGCGACACATACGCCGCTATCTGAATCTACTAAAGATGCCTTTACTGAAGAGCTTCCGACATCAAAACCTAACAAATATCTACCAGACATAATAAAAATACTTTTTATATTAAAGACGATTTAGAAATGCATTTCCCTTGAATTTATGATTTTTTTGTATCTTAAAGTGTCTTAAAATAATGATAAAGACAAGTCTTCATGTTTATTTTCAGGCTCTTCTTTTTCTTCGTCATCACAAAATTCAAATTGCAGTTGAAGAGACATTTTAGAAGAATTATTGATGCGATACACTCCACGCTCATCTGTCTTCTCAATAATAGAATCAGGCACTTTACTTGTACGGATCAAATATGATGAAACATAACGGTAGACGTCTTCAAACGACACGACATTGAAGAATCCGTTGTTATGATTATAGACATGCCTTGCTATCTTTTTCACGCTCAAGCCTTTAGGCCCGGCCTCGTTAAGAATAAAGATGATATCGCGGTCGTAGCTCATAGTATTATGATAATAAAAAAGGACCGGTAAGAAAATATTACCAGCCCTTTTTAAATATTCTTTCTACAGATTAAGCTAATGTAATCTTGTTCTCTGCATCTTTTATCTTACCCTCTTTAAAGAGCCAGCCCATACCGAGCAAAGTCTCTTCTGTGGTAATTTTAGCTGCTTTAGCAATCTCAGCAACGCTCAAGGGCTTTTCAGCTGTAGCTAAGGCCTGATATACATCGCCAGCCTTAAATCCTACTGTTTCTGCATTAATCTCTAATTCAACTTTCTTTGCAGTACTTCTCTTCGGTGCTGCTTTCTTCTCAACAGCTTTTGTTGCAGCTGTCTTTCTTACACTTACGTTCTTCTCTGTCATAATTCAAGTAAAACACATTAAGATCGACAATGTCTAAAAGACATACAATCTTTTCAAATTCTCGATGCAAATATAGTGATTTTATTCAAATTATTAAAAATTTTATCAAAAAAAATCGTATTCAACACATTAAGTGCTTTTTTAATATCAATTTTCTTGACTTAAATCAACCTTTATCTGCAGCTCATCCAGCTGTTTCTCATCAAGAGCAGACGGTGCATCCAACATGACATCACGTCCACTGTTATTCTTCGGGAACGCAATACAATCACGTATACTGTCTAATCCTGCCATTACAGAAACAAAACGGTCAAGGCCAAAAGCCAATCCTGCATGAGGAGGTGCGCCATACTTAAATGCATTTATCAAGAAGCCGAACTGAGCCATCGCACGCTCCGGCGTGAAGCCCAATATCTTAAACATACGCTCTTGCAGACGTCCGTCATGGATACGAAGGCTTCCTCCACCCAGTTCAATACCATTGCAAACGAAATCATACGCCTTAGCACGCACTCTTTCCGGATGCTCTTCCAATAATGGAATATCATCAGGATTTGGCATTGTAAACGGATGATGAGTAGACATCAGGCGCTGTTCCTCATCGCTCCACTCAAACAGCGGGAAGTCAATAATCCACAGACATTCAAATTTATTCTTGTCACGCAAGCCAAGCCTATCGCCCATTTCCAATCTAAGGCTACAGAGCTGAACACGTGTCTTGTTTGCATTATCACCACTAAGAATCAATACCAGGTCACCATTACCTGCACCCATCACTTCTTTAAGTTTCTGCAAGACATCTGCATCATAGAATTTATCTATGCTGCTTTTTACAGAACCGTCTTCATTAAACTTAACCCAAACAAGTCCTTTAGCACCAACTTGCGGTTTCTTGACAAAATCAGTCAGCTGATCTATCTGCTTTCTTGTATAAGAAGCACAGCCCGGCACACAGATTCCGCCAATATATTCTGCACTATTGAACACCTCGAACGAGCCTGTGCCCTTTAGAGTATCCATTAGTTCAACGAATTCCATTCCAAAACGCAAGTCTGGCTTATCGCTTCCAAATCTGCGCATTGCCTCATGCCATGTCATTTGCTGTAGTTTGGCCGGTAATTCCACACCACGTATTTCCTTAAACAAGTGGCGTGCCATATCTTCAAAAAGATTGATAACATCATCCTGATCAACAAAAGACATCTCACAGTCTATCTGTGTGAACTCAGGCTGACGGTCGGCACGAAGATCTTCGTCACGGAAACACTTTGCAATCTGGAAGTATCTGTCAAATCCGCTCACCATAAGCAACTGCTTCAGAGTCTGCGGACTTTGTGGCAATGCGTAGAACTGTCCTGGATTCATGCGTGAAGGCACAACAAAATCTCGTGCACCCTCAGGAGTGCTACCTATTAATATAGGTGTCTCAACCTCAATAAAATCTTTCGAATCCAAGAAGTTGCGTATCAATATTGTCATACGGTGGCGCAATTCAAGATTCTTGCGGACGCATGAACGGCGCAAGTCCAAATAGCGATATTTCATTCTTATATCATCACCACCATCTGTATTATCCTCTATTGTAAACGGCGGCGTGATGCTTTCACTCAGGACATTCATCTCAGAGACGATAATCTCTATATCACCAGTAGGCAGATTCTTGTTCTTGCTCTCGCGTTCGTTTACAAGTCCTGTAGCCTGTATACAAAACTCACGTCCAAGTTTGTTGGCTGCAGCACACAGCTCAACATTGTCGTTTTCATTAAAGACAAGCTGTGTAATACCATATCGGTCACGGATATCGACAAATGTCATTCCGCCCATTTTACGGATGCGCTGAACCCATCCGGCCAGAGTAACTGTCTTGCCTGCATCAGACAAGCGCAATTCCCCACATGTATTTGTTCTATACATAAACTTACAAATTACTTTAATTATGATGCAAAAGTACAAAAAATGACCGAATGAACAAATTTTAAATGGCTAAAAGTAAAATTACACTCTATGATAGTATAAATTTCAACTGTTTAAACCGAGCAGGCATCCGTTCACCGGCTTATACAGATAACTCTTTTTAAGATGAAGAACACAAAAAATCTCCAACTTTTAGAGGAACAAATACGCAGCACTATCAGCCAAAAATTTCAAAATTGCAAACTAGCAAGCAACTCCCAAACATCCCTCTGACAATTATAATAAATACATTAAAAATAACAGAAAACTTTTTAATTAAAAGCCTCTGAAAACGCCATTATTTTTTACATGAATGTATTTCCTTTAGGAAATCGCGAAAAACTTCATTTTTCGTATTTCACTACATATCAATGGGTTAACACAGAATATCTAATTACCTGATACATTCTCCAGTACAAAACATGCCCTTTTACACAGCAAAAAGCATGGTTTCAGGACACAAAAGCAATGCTTTAACCGATAAAAAACAATGAATTTACGCCTAAAAACAATAACATCACACAGACTTCGACCACGAAAGCAATAAAAAAGGTTATAAAAACACGAAGAACGTCCATCAACATTTAATTTATGTTACGATGCTTTTTCTATTTTAGAGAAAACTTTTTGCAAAATAACAGCACAAAATCAGTAATAAAATTTTACCATACCAGACACAAAAATACAATTTACAAATTAAGGCTAAAACGAATAATCGCGCAATCATCCCAAACCAAAACAATTAAAGATATTTCCCCTTTATCCTAGAACTGATAAAAACAGGCACGAAATGGCATGCCCATAAAACATGCGGCCAACTACCCCGTTTGACAAAATTATATTACAAAACGAATTTGAACATAATCTTACAATCAAATCATAATTAATTAACACAAAATAAATCATCGATTATATATTTTATAAAAAAAAGATGTAAATTTGCTGCAAAAAATTATTATTAACCGAATAAAAATGAAAAAGATCCTATTCATTTCAATGTTGCTGATACTTTGCATAAGCAATGCAGCAGCACAAAAGACGGCAGAAATTAAGTTTGACAAGCAAACTTATAATTTCGGCAAATTTTCAGAAAGTAATCCCGTACAAAAGTGTACATTTAACTTTACCAACGTGGGAGATGCCCCACTCGTAATAAACCAAGCAATGGCCAGCTGTGGATGCACAGTTCCATCATACACTAAAGCTCCAATAGCTCCCGGCGGAAAGGGAACAGTGACGGTGACATACAACGGCAAAGGCAAATTTCCTGGACATTTTAAGAAATCAATCACGATAAAGTCTAACGCAAAGAATGAAATTGTGCGCTTATATGTAGAAGGCACAATGGAAGAAGCAAAATAAATAAAAAGGGAGCTCAATGCTCCCTTTTTTATTATCATTATATCATAAGAATATTCATCACTAACCTTATTCACATCAAAATGAATATGCAAAACCTATTGAGGCATATTCTTTAAACTGCCAATATCCATAGTCATCATGGCGCACTGACGATCCGTCGTCAAACCTCGGATATATGAAGATATTTGTCGAGATATATTTATTAAACTGGAATGTAAAAGTGTTTTCCCATTCTACTTCAGTTCGTTCATAAGTCGTATAACCATAAAGACGGGTCTTCCATTTTATCAAATCCGAAAAAGCCCATGTCAAATCTATCGTACATTCAGAACCCACATCGTTCATTGTATGTGAACCTTCCTCTAGTCCATATCTTGTTGCAAGCGATTTTCGTCCGACATATCTGAAGTTGTATGCAACAGGAGCCATCTGCAAAGATCCTGTTAGTTTTCCGTTAAAAGCGTTTACCGAATAGCTCATACCCAAAGATAAGTTTATATTCAACGGCGATAGAATATCTGAATACACCTCCGGATCGTTGCTCTTATAGCCACGCATAAACTGGGTATATGCGATAAGCTGCAATGTATAATACCAATTCTTGCTTGCCTGAAGTCCCAATTTGCCCGTATATCTTATAAGGTCCTCTGTAGTCTTAAAGTTATGCAGGGTGTCTCCGCTTGAGGTTTGGAATCCTAATTTAAGCTCAAGTTTATTTTCGAACTTAACCTTTTGTTTATTATTGTAATTCGCTTGTAGCGTGGTACTTGCAACCATTGAATAATTGCTTTCGCCACCTTTATACCAGTTACTTGAGACATAATTTTGCAGGAACTGCAAATAGTAGTCACCGCCAAAAGTCCAAAAGTTCGGTTTCTCTATGACAATTTCAACAGGAGTATCAAGGTTTACGTCCGGTGCGGAAGCCTCTTCCCTAGAATAATCAACCTTATGACGTATTGGCGAAGTTATCTCTTCATGCAAAGAGCCTATTTTGCTTAAATCACTTTCCGTATTTACAACATATTCCGGATGATTAACATAAACAGACATCAACGCATCATCAATAGCGCTGCTCACATCATCAACACCCTTGTACTTATCATTAATGCTAAAAGTATGACCAGCTACAGAATAATAAAATGTCAGAGGAGCAAAAACGCGGAAAAAGCGGGCGTCAGATCCTGCATCATCATCCAAAGTATCAGCTGCATACATTAAAGAATCCATATGGACTTTACACGCTTTAAGCGAATCAATATACGAAGCTACGATGAAAGAATCTCTGCTTATGTTTCGGCCATTATGATGCTTAATAGGCGCTCCGAAACAAGACACCGCACAGAAGAACTCCAAGATTATTAATATCAATATTTGCTTATGTTTCATACTTTTAGCACTTTTTGCGTGCAAAGTTAGTATTAATATTCAAAAACAGAACATTAATGGCTGTTTTTTTCAACACACACGAAACTATTAAAATTAAGAGATTATAATTTTGGCATATCAGCATTTTTTCTTAATTTTGCACCTTGTATATTAGTATTAATAAATAACCAAAATATTATAATCGTGGCAGAGACAAAGTATATATTCGTTACCGGCGGTGTAGCTTCCTCTCTTGGAAAAGGAATAATATCGTCATCAATAGGCAAACTTCTTCAGGCCAGAGGATACAACATCACTATCCAAAAGTTCGACCCATACATCAACATTGACCCGGGTACGCTTAACCCTTATGAACATGGCGAATGTTATGTAACTGTGGATGGCCACGAGGCAGACCTTGACCTCGGACATTACGAACGTTTTACCGGTATTCAAACAACCAAAGCCAATAACCTTACAACAGGCCGTATATATAAGGCCGTCATAGACAAAGAGCGCCGTGGCGACTATTTGGGAAAGACAATACAGGTAATACCCCATATCACAGATGAAATAAAGCGCAACGTAATGTTGCTTGGCAAGAAGAACAACTATGACTTCGTAATTACAGAAATCGGAGGTACAGTAGGAGATATTGAAGGCTTGCCATTCTTAGAAAGTATCAGACAGCTAAAATGGGAACTTGGCAAGAGGGCTCTTTGTGTCCATCTTACCTATATTCCTTATTTGGCTGCAGCCAAAGAATTAAAGACAAAGCCGACTCAGCACTCAGTCAAAGAGCTGCAAAGCGTTGGTATCCAGCCGGATATCCTTGTGTTAAGAACCGAGCATCCAATAAACGACAATATCAGAAAGAAAGTTGCAAACTTCTGTAATGTTGACGCTGACGCAGTAGTGCAAAGTGTCGACATGCCGACAATATACGAAGTTCCAGTAAGGATGCAGGAACAAAAGCTTGACGAAACGATATTGCGCAAAATGGGCGAACCTGTTGGTGAAACACCGACATTAGGTCCATGGCGTTCATTCTTGGAGCGTAGACATAAAGCAACAGAAATCGTAAATATCGGACTTGTTGGAAAATATGACCTGCAGGATGCATACAAGAGTATCCTGGAGAGTCTGTCACAGGCAGGAACATATAACGATTACAAAGTCAAAACGACATTCATAAACAGCGAAAAGATTACAGAAGACAATGTTGCCGAAAAGCTTAAAGATATGGACGGCATTGTTATTTGCCCGGGATTCGGTCAAAGAGGAATAGAAGGAAAGATTGTCGCCGCACATTACACACGTACACATGACATTCCAACATTCGGTATATGTCTGGGTATGCAAATGATGGTAATTGAATTTGCACGTAACGTTCTTGGATACGAAGATGCCAACAGTCGAGAGATGGACGAGAAGACAGAACATAATGTCATTGATATTATGGAAGACCAGAAGAACATCACAAACATGGGCGGCACGATGCGGCTTGGTGCTTATGAGTGTATTTTGAAACAAGGCTCACGCGTATTCGATATCTATAAGAAAGAATATATCCAGGAGCGTCATCGTCACCGTTATGAATTTAACAACGATTTCGAACAAGAATACGAAAGAGCCGGAATGAAGTGTGTTGGCCGTAATCCGGAAAGCAACCTGATTGAAATAGTTGAAATACCAGGATTGAAATGGTATATCGGCACACAATTCCATCCGGAATATTCAAGCACAGTACTTCATCCACATCCGCTGTTCCTTGATTTTATCAAAAAGGCTATAGAGAACAAAAAAAGCAAAAATTGATATATTATTAAAAGGTAAAAGAATAAAAATAACACCATAGAGAGAAACAAAAGATGGATAAGAATACAATCATTGGCTTTGTTCTCATCGCTGCTCTGCTAATCGGCTTCAGCTGGTATACTCAACCATCTGAAGAAGATATTGCCAAACAACGTATGCAAGACTCGATAACAGCTCTTGCAAAGAAAAAAGCCGAAGAAAGCCGTAACGCTGAGGCACAAGCCTCTAATCAGAATGCACAAAATAATGTAAATGCAGATACTACAGCTGTTTTCTATAAGTCGTTAAGCGGTAAAGCTCAAAACATTATTTTGAAGAATTCAAAGTTAGAGCTTACACTCAGCACAAAAGGCGGTACTGTTGAAAAAGCTGTAATAAAGGACTTTAAAGATAACAAGGGCAATAAAGACCTTACTCTTTTTGACAGTAAAGATCAGTCTTTAAAATTCATGCTTGAAGGTAAAGAAACAAATATCATAACAAGCGATCTATACTTTACACCTTCAAACATTACAGACTCAACAGTTACAATGACTGCTGTTGGCTCTAATGGAAGATCCTTAGTAATGAATTATAAGCTTGGCAAGAACTATCTGCTACATTTCTCTTTAAAAGCAAATGGAATGAGCGGACTTTTCTCACCAAACTACAACAAACTTGACATCGAATGGACAGACCACTGCCGCCAACAAGAAAAAGGCTTTACCTTTGAGAACCGGTATGCATCTCTTACTTATCATTTCACGGATGGAGGTACTGACTATATTAGCGAGACAAGTGAAAAGGTTGATGAGAAAATAGAAGGCGCCATCGACTGGGTTGCCTTCAAGAACCAGTTCTTCAGTGCAGTAATGATTGCAAAGGACGATTTGGGAACAAACTCATTAATGACAAGCATTCCACAGGAAAAAGGTTCTGGCTACCTGAAACAATATGGTGCAAAGGTCAAGACATCATTTGACCCAACAGGCAATAATTCAACTGAACTTGAATTCTATTATGGTCCCAACGACTTCAGACTGTTGCAAAAGATTGAAAAAGAAAGCACATTCAACAAAGATTTAGAGCTTCACCGCTTGGTATATCTTGGATGGCCTTTGTTCCGTATAATTAACCGTTGGTTCACCTTATACGTGTTCGACTGGCTTACAGGCTTGAACATCAATATGGGTATTGTCCTTATATTGATTACCCTTTTACTTAAGGTAATAACTTATCCTTTGGTCAAGAAGAGCTACATGTCTTCAGCAAAGATGAGAGTTTTAAAACCAAAACTTGAAGAAGCGACCAAACAATACAACAAGCCTGAAGACCAGATGCAGAAGCAGCAGGCAATGATGGCACTATACGCCAAATATGGTGTAAGTCCATTGAGCGGCTGTCTCCCAATGTTAATACAGATGCCTATCTGGATTGCCATGTTCAACTTTGTCCCCAATGCGATACAGCTACGTGGTGAAAGTTTCTTATGGATAAGTGACTTGTCAACATATGATCCGATAATCGAATGGCATAACAACATATGGCTCATAGGTGACCACCTGAGTTTAACATGTATTCTATTCTGTGTAGCAAACGTTTTGTATTCAATAATGACAATACGTCAGCAGAAAGACCAAATGGTCGGAGCTCAGGCTGAACAAATGAAGATGATGCAATGGATGACTTATCTGATGCCAGTTATGTTCTTCTTCATGTTCAACGACTATTCATCAGGCCTTAACTTCTATTACTTTGTATCTTTGTTCTTCAGTGCTGCCATCATGTGGACTTTGCGCAAAACTACAAATGATGAAAAATTGTTGAGTATTCTTGAAGCAAGATATCAGGAAAACAAGAATAATCCTAAAAAGATGAGCGGCTTGGCGGCAAGACTCGAAGCCATGCAAAAACAGGCAGAGGAGTTAAAACGCCAACGCGAGGCACAAGACAAAATGAGAAAATAGGAAAAAACACATTTATAAATTGATAGGGGCATGCAAAAGTATGCCCCTATATTCTAAAAACACTAAATTTATGAACAAAGCAACAATCTTAGCAACCGCACTTTCAATTTGTTGTAGTTCGGTTAACGCACAAGAAAATGCGAGCTTCATCGGTAAAAGTAACATCACCTTACAAAGTGATCTAATGACACCAGAGGCTCTGTGGGCAATGGGTCGAATCGGCACTGCACAGGCCTCGCCAGATGGAAAACACATTATCTACCAAGTAGGTTATTACAGTGTAAAACAAAACAAAGGCCATCAGGTAATCTACATTATGGATTCTGATGGAAAGAATAACAAAATGCTGACTACGTCTGCAAAAAGTGAGACGGATGCAGTATGGATAAAAGACGGCCAGAAAATTGCTTTTTTATGTGACGGCCAAATATGGGAAATGAATTCTGACGGAAGCGGCAGAAAGCAACTTACAAACGACAAAACAGGTATTGACGGATTTAAATTTTCCCCTGACGAAAAGTATGTTATACTTATCAAACAAATCCCTTACCATGGAATTATAAAAGAAAAGCCGGAAGACTTACCTTTAACAACAGGAAGAGTCATCACAGATATGAATTACAGACACTGGGATGAATATGTTGAATCTATCCCCCACCCTTATCTGGCTGAAGTAACGTCAAACGGCATTGGAGAAGGCACTGATATAATGAAAGGTGAACCATACGAATGTCCTGTTAAGCCTTTCGGAGGTGCAGAGCAGCTAGCATGGAGCACTGACTCAAAAACAATTGCATATACTTCAAGAAAGAAGACCGGAATAAATTATGCAATTTCAACTGACACAGATATATATCTTTATAATATAGAGTCTAAACAGACTGTAAATATTTGCAAGCCTGCAAATTACAAAGAGCCTGAAATCAACATGACAAAGTCTATGAAAAACCAGGCTGTTAACTCTGAAGAAAATCTTAAAAACAACCCTGGATATGACGTAAATCCCAAATTCTCTCCAAACGGCCAATATGTCGCATGGTTGAGCATGGCACGCAACGGATATGAAAGCGACCGCAACAGACTTTGCGTCTATAACTTAAAAACTGGGGAAAAGACATATACAACAGAGTCATTCGACTCTAATGTCGATGATTTCTGCTGGTCTGCAGATTCAAAAACTTTATATTTCCTCGGCATTTGGCATGGTTGTGAGAACATATATCAGACCAATCTTAAGGGCAATGTAATGCAACTTACAGACGGTTGGAATGATTATGGCTCAGTTCAGATGCTTAATGACGGCAAAAAACTGCTAGCAGAGAGACACAGCATGTCTCAAGCATCTGAGTTATACATAGTAACTCCTGGCAAAAAAGAAAAGACAGCAAAAGTTGAACAAATAACATTTGAAAATAAGCATCTGTATGATCAGATGACATTTGGTAAAATTCAGCAGCGCTGGACAAAGACAACAGACGGAAAAGACATGATGTATTGGATCATACTTCCGGCACACTTCGATGAAACAAAGAAGTATCCTACCCTACTGTTCTGCGAAGGCGGTCCGCAAAGCCCTGTTTCACAATTTTGGAGCTACCGATGGAACATGCAGATAATGGCAGCCAACGGTTATGTTGTAATAGCTCCGAACAGAAGAGGTCTGCCAGGCTTCGGCAGTGAATGGAATGAGGAAATTTCAGGCGACTGGACCGGTCAGTGCATGAATGACTATCTAAGTGCAATTGATGATGCATGCAAGAATCTTCCGTTCGTAGACAAGGATCGTCTCGGTGCTGTTGGTGCAAGCTTCGGAGGCTTCAGCGTATATTATCTTGCCGGACATCACAACAAGCGTTTCAAGTGTTTTATCGCTCATGACGGTGCTTTCAATCTAGAATCAATGTACACTGATACAGAAGAAGCTTGGTTCAGCAACTGGGAGTATGATGATGCATTCTGGAACAAGGACATGACAGAAAATGCAAAGAGAACATATGCCAACTCACCACACAAGTTTGTAGACAAATGGGACACACCTATATTGTGTATTCATGGAGAAAAAGACTACCGCATCAATGCGAACCAAGGTATGGGTGCATTTAATGCAGCTCGCATGAGAGGTATTCCAGCTGAGCTTCTGCTTTTCCCCGATGAAAACCACTGGGTGCTGAAGCCACAAAATGGCGTACTTTGGCAAAGAACTTTCTTCAACTGGCTTGACCGCTGGCTGAAATAATTTAAACACCGAAATAATTAACAGTAAAAATAAAAGAAAACAATGACAGAAGCAATTCAAAGAAAGCTGAATGATTCAGCCGCAGCGCGCTGGACAGCTTTGGTGTTAATAGCATTGGCAATGTTTTTTGCCTATATGTTTGTTGACGTAATGTCGCCATTACAGTCGCTGATCGAATCAGAAAGAGGCTGGGACAGTGGAGTTTTCGGAACATACGCTGCTTCGGAATACATCCTTAACGTGTGTGGTTTTCTTATCCTTGCAGGTATCATCCTCGATAAGTGCGGAATAAGATTCACTGGTATATTGTCAACATCATTAATGGTTATAGGCGCCTCTATAAAATATATTGGTGTAAGCGACTGGTTCCAGGCAACAGCCATGTGCAGCTGGCTTGACTCATGGTGGACAACACTGCCCGGAAGTGCAAAAATGGCATCATTTGGTTTCATGGTGTTCGGCTGTGGCTGTGAGATGGCAGGTATAACAGTGTCAAAAGCAATAGCAAAATGGTTCAAGGGCAAAGAAATGGCCTTGGCAATGGGACTTGAAATGGCTATTGCACGTCTTGGCGTGTTTGCAGTATTCTCTGTTTCACCTAAAATTGCTACACAGTTCGACAACTCTGTTGTGGCACCGATAGCATTCTGTACCGTTCTTTTGATTATCGGCCTTATCAACTTTATTGTGTTCTCCGTAATGGACGCAAAACTGGACAAACAACTTGGAGAGGCCAATTCAGACGAACCAACTGAAGAATTTAAAGTAAGCGACCTCGGACGTATATTCAGCAGCAAGATGTTCTGGATTGTAGCATTACTGTGTGTACTTTACTATTCTGCAATCTTCCCGTTCCAAAGATATGCAACAAACTATCTTGAAGTAACACTGCACATTGAAAAAGAAGCTGCAGCAGATTTGTTCAGATGGTTCCCGATTCTCGCAATGATACTGACTCCTGTGCTTGGTTCATTCCTTGACCACAAGGGAAAAGGCGCAACAATGCTTATGCTCGGTTCACTTATAATGATAGCATGCCACCTCAGCTTTGCATTCTTGTTGCCAATCTATCCTAACGAATGGTTCGCACTTCTCATTATAGTAATTCTCGGCGTTTCGTTCTCTTTGGTTCCCGCAGCATTATGGCCAAGTGTTCCGAAGATTATAGACCCGGTAATTTTAGGAAGTGCATACTCTCTTATTTTCTGGATACAGAATATAGGTCTATGTTTCGTTCCCCTTATAATAGGTATGACTCTGAAAGCTACAGGCGGCTACTTGGTTCCGATGCTTATATTCGCATCATTAGGAGTACTGGCATTGATTCTAAGCTTCGCCCTTAAAGCTTTCGACAAGAAGAAAGGCTTCGGACTTGAAGAACCTAACATAAAAGAATAAGTTGCACATAATAACGTTATCAAGCAACTGAATGCTTAATATACATGAAAAAAGAATGCTGGATTTATTTCTTAAATCCAGCATTCTTTTTGTTTAAACACAACACACAATACTCTTACACATCAGAAAATCTTCACATTTGCGTACCAAGACCACACTTTATGGCATTTAGTATACGATAAAAACAGAATCAGTTAATATATGATTATTACAACAATTCTCTTTCAATTTTAGAGTAAAAAATCAGGACAAAAATATTTTTCAATCTAGAAAATCAACATATAATAAATTCTAAATTTACCTTATACACACGCGCAATTTATTAACTTTTATTTACATCATCCGAATTTAAGCATAAAGAATCAACGCATTTATGAGAATAAAACAATGATTATGAGCTATAAAATCAGGCAAATTGCAAGCTAAAACCACTGAGTTTGCAATGCTAAAGCATTGATTTTAGCATAAAAAGGAGTATCCAGCGATGGTCTAAACGGCGTAAAGCTCTATCAATCAGCGTATTACTGAAATTATAACATTTTACTACTTTCTGTCCAAAACACAAGACTCAATACAAATAATTAAATCTGAGAGCGTCAAAATTCATTTAAAACAACAATAAACGACAAAATATCCTTACAAAAAGGACATTATATAAAAACAAAAAGCATGACATAAAATTTTATGCCATGCCTATCGTTTAATATCTAATTCCGGACAGAACAAATAAGTTGATTACATTCATAAATAATCACTAACCTAAATCCCCGGATATAAAGTTCTTAACCTCACCCATGTTTATTGATCAATGAATCTGAAACAGATATAGTCACAATAAACATAAATGCACCTTACCCGTTATATAATTAGAACGGTAAATCATCTTCACTCTCACCTTCTTGCTGCGGCGGGAAAGGAGCAGCCTCTGAAGCCGGCTGAGTTTCTGCTGATACTGGAGCCTGAGGCGCAGCAACCGGAGCAGTATAAGGCATTCCCTGTGTAGCATTCATTTGTGCAGCAGCTGCATTCGGATCAATACGCTCCACTTTCCAAGCACGCAAAGAATTGAACCAACGGCCCTGATATTCGTGTGCATCAATATCAAAACTTACACGCAATTCCTCACCACTCTGAATATTGAACATTTGTATCTTGTCTGCACCGAAAACATTGAAGCAACATTTCTTTGGATAAGCCTCATGAGTCTCTATTACATAGTCTTGTGATTTCCACTGTGTTCCTCTGGCAGAAACGCCTTCTCTTGCAGGAAGAACAACTATAATTTTTCCTTCAATCTCCATTTCTTTATATATTATTTGTTTCTATTTTTTGAATTGCGAAATTACTAAAATACTCGTAAATAAAGAAATTTTTACACGTTTTTTTTGTTTTAGAGTTTGCTTTTTTGTATTTTTGTGTCCTATTAATTACGCAGATAAAACGAATAATAATATTAAATAATGAGACTTACAATATCAAGCACGGCTTTAGCCAGCCGCCTATCGGCTTTATCAAAAGTGTTCAGCAGTAAAAATTCATTGCCTATATTGGATTGCTACTTATTTGAGGTAAACGGCAATAATCTGACAATAACTGCATCAGACAGCGAAAACATTATGACAACGAACATACAACTCGACGAAACATGTGACAGCGGTGTGTTCGCAGTCAACAACCAAACTATTTTAGATGCCGTAAAGGAGCTGCCGGAACAGCCACTGACACTGGATGTTGACATGACGACATTTGCAATAAAGGTGATATATCAGAATGGTGTATACAACTTTACAGGACAGAGCGGTGAAGAGTTTCCAAAGTTCCAGTCACTCCCCGAAAATGCGACGTCAATAATAATCGACTCTAAAACACTTAACAACGATATTTCACGCTCGATATTCGCAACCGCCAACGAAGAGCTGCGCCCGGTGATGAATGGTATCTTTTTCGACCTGAGCCAAGACACATTGGCAATAGTTGCCAGCGACGGACATAAACTCGTAAAGACAAAGAGCAAGAACATAAAGTCAGACAATCCGCTGTCATTCATCTTGCCCAAGAAACCTGCAACATTATTAAAAAATGTGCTGCAGAAAAATGATGATGACATAATAATCAGATTTGATGACCGCAATGCAAACATCATATTCTCAGACGGAACGTTATCTTGCCGACTGATTGAAGGACGCTACCCGAACTACAACTCCGTAATACCACAAGACAATCCTAACCAGCTTACGATAGACAGACTTGTACTTATAGGAGTTTTAAAGCGTGTCCTACCATTCGCAAGCGACAGCAGCCAACAGATAAGACTGCATATCGAAATGGGCAAAGTAGTTATATCATCAGAAGATGTTGACTTCTACACAAGCGCACAAGAAGAGATTGTATGCGACTACAACGGCAACATAATGGACATCGGCTTCAAGGGTACTTCACTGATGGAAATATTAAGTCATCTTGACTGTGAAGAGGTTGTATTAAAGTTGGCAGACCCAAGTCGCCCCTGCCTTATACTTCCGGCAGAACAGCCTGAAAATGAAGATATACTGATGCTTATCATGCCAATGTTATTAAACGATTAATCAGAAGAATGAAATTAAATCTTACAAAGCCCCTGATTGTCTTCGACCTGGAGACAACAGGGCTTGATCTTGTTAAAGACAGAATTATACAGATTTCTTATATTAAGGTGTATCCTGACGGTAAGGAGGAACGCTCAAACCAGTTTGTAAACCCCGAAAGAAGTATTCCGCAGGAAGTTGTGGACATTACAGGCATTACAGATGCAGACGTAGCAAATGCTCCTACATTCAAGATGCTTGCAACAGATTTGGCAAACAAGTTTCAAGGATGTGACTTTGCCGGATTCAACTCAAACCATTTTGACGTGCCTATGCTTGCCGAGGAATTTCTGCGCGCAGGCATCGACTTTGACTTTTCAAAATGTAATCTGATTGACGTTCAGACAATATTCCACAAGATGGAACGCCGAAATCTGGCAGCAGCATATAAATTCTATTGCGGCAGAAAGATGGAAGACGACTTTGTGGCTCATAAAGCTGATCAGGATACTGAAGCTACATACAGAGTGCTGCAAGGAGAGCTCGACATGTATGCCCCCGGAAAACAGGAAGAGCCTGAACGTCAGCTAAACAACGACATGAACGAGCTTGCAGAATTCTCAAAGCTCAACAATAACGTTGATTTCGCCGGACGTATCATTTGGAAAGAAATGAAGGATGCCAACGGAAATGTCCTTACAGATTCTGACGGCAATCCACGTATGCAGGAAGTTTTCAATTTTGGCAAATACAAAGGATGGAGTGTTGCAGAAGTACTAAACCGCGACCCTGGATATTTCAGCTGGATGCTCAGCAGCGACTTCACATACAACACCAAACAAGTGCTTACACGAATACGCCTAAGAGAATTCAACAAGCGATAAACTCTAGGGTAAGAAATAAAATAACACAATACATATATAAAGACAACATGTTGAAAGGTAAGAAAATTGTACTTGGCATAACAGGCAGTATTGCAGCATATAAAGCATGTCTCATAATCAGAGGACTTATAAAACAAGGTGCTGAGGTGCAGACCGTTATAACTCCGGCAGGAAAGGAGTTCATAACACCAATAACATTATCAGCACTTACGCATAAGCCTGTCATCAGCGAATTTTTCTCTCAACGTGACGGCACATGGAACTCACACGTTGACATTGGCCTTTGGGCCGATGCCATGCTGATTGCTCCATGCACGGCAAGTACAATAGGAAAAATGGCCAACGGAATAGCAGACAACATGCTTATAACGACATACTTATCGATGAAAGCACCTGTGTTTGTCGCTCCGGCAATGGACCTTGACATGTTCGCACACCCTTCAACACAACAAAATATCAAGCGTCTGCAGTCATATGGCAATATCATCATTGAGCCGCAAAGCGGCTTCCTTGCAAGCGGCCTGGAAGGCAAGGGAAGAATGGAGGAGCCGGAAGAAATTGTAAGATATCTTGATGAATTCTTTGATGAGAACAAAGATACGCTGAAGGGAAAAAAAATAATGATAACAGCCGGTCCGACTTATGAAAAGATAGACCCGGTAAGATTTGTCGGCAACTACTCTAGCGGGAAAATGGGATTTGCCATGGCTGAAGAATGCCGCAGACGCGGTGCTGAGGTTACATTAATAAGCGGACCTGTTGGTATTGAATGCTCTAAAAAGATAAAACGCATCAATGTAGAAAGCTGTAACGAGATGTATAATGCAGCCGTCACAGAGTTTAAAGATTGCCACGCCGCAATATTGTGTGCAGCTGTAGCCGACTTTCGCCCTATATCTATCGCAGAAAATAAGATTAAGCGCGAAAAAGATAATCTTAACATACAGCTATGCCCAACAAATGACATCGCAGCAGAACTAGGACGTATAAAGACTGATGAACAGATTTTGGTTGGCTTCGCATTGGAAACAAACAATGAAGAAATTAATGCCAAAAGTAAACTGGAAAGGAAGAATCTCGACTTTATCGTATTAAACTCAACGCGCAATGAAGGAACGACATTCCGCAGCAATGATAACCAAATTGAAATCATAACAAAGAATGAAATAAAAACATTTGAAAAGAAAAACAAGAAGTACGTTGCTGCAGATATCATTGATGAATTAACAAAACTTTTCACTGAAAAAAACAGGTCATAATCATAACAGGCAAAATGAGGTTGCTATTACTTATAATAAGTTGGTTGTTTATCACAGCAGGCACAAATGCTCAGGAGTTGCTGGCTAAAGTAACAATAAACCATAATCAGATTCAAGGCACTGATGCAAGTGTCTTCGACAATCTGCAGCAAACCCTGGAACAGTTTATCAATGACAAACAATGGACATCGTTGCAGTTTCAGAAAAATGAAAGAATAATATGCAACTTCAATATAACTGTGACGAAATACGACGCATCATCAAATTTATTTACATGTACGGCACTAATTCAAGCCAACAGGCCTGTATACAACTCAGCATATAATTCAACCTTATATAATAATAAAGACGGCGACTTTAACTTTGAATTTGCACAGTTTGACCAATTAAACTTCAACGAAGAACAGATAGACAACCAACTGACAGCACTTATTGCCTATTACGCATATCTGATCATAGGTATGAATCTTGACAGTTTCTCGCCTATGGGTGGCGAGGACATTCTGCAAAGATGTCTTAATCTTGTAAATAATGCACAGAATCTGAATTTTACAGGATGGAAGGCTTTTGAGAATGACAGAAACCGCTTTGCATTCATTAATGACTACATGGAAGGAGCGATGAAACCTTTCAGACAGCTGCAATATGACTATTACCGCAGCGGCCTTGACGAAATGGCCAACAATGTAGAAAGAGGAAGAACAAACATCACAACAACAATCGAGACAAATCTGAAAAAAGCACACGAAGACAAACCTTTGAGCACCTTGCCGCAAATATGGACGGACTACAAAAAAGATGAGTTGGCAAACATATATAACGGTAAAGGCACACAAAAAGAAAAAGAATCAGTTTATGAGATTCTATTTTCTATAAATGCTTCGCAAAACAGTTATTGGGAGAAAATAAAAAAATAAAAATAATATATTTCATTTCAATATAAAATGCTGAAACAGTTATATATTAGGAACTTTACGCTGATTGATACACTCGACATACATTTCAATCCTGGCTTTTCGGTCATTACAGGTGAAACAGGAGCTGGAAAAAGTATTATCTTAGGAGCTATAAATCTGCTTCTTGGACAGCGTGCAGACGTGAAAAGCATAAAATCAAATAGTTCAAAATGTGTTATTGAGGCTCATTTCGACATAAGCCGATATAACATGCAGGACTTTTTCACAGAAAACAATATCGACTTTGACGATACCGACTGTATATTAAGAAGAGAACTGAACTCATCAGGAAAGACACGTTCTTTCATTAATGACACCCCCGTTGCATTAAACCTAATGCGCACTTTGGGACAACAGCTTATAGACATACACAGTCAGCATCAAAACCTCTTGCTGAACGAAGAAGATTTCCAGCTAAACGTAGTCGACATTATAGCCAAGGACAGAGAACTCCTTATAAAATACAAGGAACATTTCAATGCGTATAAAGATGCAAAGAAAGCCGTAGACAGACTATGCAAAGAAATTGAAGAAAATAAAAAAAATGAAGACTACATCCGTTTTCAGCTAAAAGAGCTCACAGAAGCAGAACTGAAAGACGGCATGCAGGAAGAGCTCGAGCGGGAAAGCGAAAAATTAAGTCACGTAGAAGAGATAAAGACAGCGCTCTATTCAGCCGGAACTTCACTAAACTCATATGAATCAGACAATAATGTACTTGATAAAGTGAAGGAAGCATCGCGCTCCATTATCGGCATAACAAACATATATCCTGAAATCAGTTCTATTTCAGACAGGTTGGAAAGCTGTTTTATAGAACTGAAAGATATATCAGACGAAATAAATTCAGAAGCCGACAATATCGAATTCGATCCCTCAAGACTTGAACAGATAAACAGTCAGCTCGACAAAATCTATTCTCTTGAACAAAAATATCATGTGTCCAATATTGCAGATCTCATTAATATACAAAATAATCTGGAGAAACAGATAAGTAATATCGACAACAGTGATGAAGAGTTAGATAAGCTTAAATCAGAAGAAGCACGTTTACTTAAGGAGTGTGAAGCCATAGCATCTGAACTGACAGAAATAAGGACAAAAGCATCGAAAGTGATTGAGCAGGAAATGCGTAACAGGCTCATACCCTTAGGAATACCTAACGTAAGATTCTCTATAAAAATCGAAAACAAAAATATCAGTGAGGATGGCCACGACCGGATATCATTCTTATTCAGTGCCAATACCAGCACACCTGTACAACCTGTTGCACAGGTTGCATCCGGAGGTGAAATTGCAAGAGTTATGTTGTCACTTAAAGCAATGATAAGCGGTGCTGTGAAACTGCCTACAATAATATTCGATGAAATAGACACCGGAGTTAGCGGGAAAATTGCAGAAAAGATGGGTGATATAATGCAGGAAATGGGAAAAGCCAACCGTCAGGTCATAAGCATTACTCACCTGCCACAGATTGCAGCAAAAGGAACCACCCATTATAAAGTGTTTAAGGAAGAAACAGAACATGGCACGAGCAGTCGCATGCTCATTTTAAGCAAGGACGAACGCACAAAAGAAATCGCACAGATGCTCAGTGGCTCTGAAATTTCTGATGCAGCCATAAACAATGCCAAAGAATTATTAAAAACATTATAAACGATGAAACAGATAGGAGTTATTTTAACATTAATCATAGTTTGTGTATGCGGCAACAGCAAAGCACAGCCTTCAGCCGTAAAAAATGCGGCAAAATCCGTATTCAAACTAACAACATACAACGCAGATGGAACTGTTCTTTCAACAAGCCATGGTGTGTTTGTCGGCAATAATGGTGAAGCAATAAGTGACCTTAAGCCATTTATTGGAGCATCTAAAGCTATTGTTACAGACAGCAAAGGACGCAAAATGAATGTAGAAAGAATAATGGGCGTCAATGATATATATGACGTTGCAAAATTTAAGGTCAACGGCAAAACTATTCCACTGAATGTTGCACAATCTGCATCTGCTTCTGGCTCACAGGCATGGCTTGTATCATATGCAGAAAAATCACCGACAATAACAGCTGCAACTGTAAAAAACGTAGAAACGTTTATGGATAAATACTCATATTATATATTCTCACTTGCTGTTCCGGAAAACACAAATGCCTGCCCTTTTGTTAATTCTGAAGGACAAGTTATTGGAATAATGCAACCGTCTACGACATCAACAGATATACACGCAACAGACGCAAAGTTTATTACCGAACTGCAGACAACAGGACTTTCTGTTGAAGATGAAACCATGAAAAAGATAGGCATACCTCCATCATTGCCGACAGACAAGAGCCAGGCTCTTCTGACACTCATGATGGCGGCACAAGCGAATGACTCAATAAAACATGCGGCTATAGTCAGCGATTTCATAAACCAATACCCTACTTCTGTTGACGGCTATACAGCTCAAGCACAAATATATCTTGACGCAAATGACTTTGAAAGTGCTGAAAAAGAAATGGAAACGGCCATCAAGAAGGTTGAAAACAAAGATGAGGCTCACTATAATTACAGCAAAATAATATACAACAAAGAAGTTTATAAAAACGACATACCATACGCGGCCTGGAATCTGGACAAGGCTTTTGAGGAAATCAATAAAGCATATGCAATAAATCCTCAGCCATCATATCAGCACCAACAGGCACTCATAACATATGCAAAGGGCGAATATCAGAAAGCCTATGACATGTTTATGGACCTGACAAAGACATCAATAAGAAACCCGGAATTATTCTATAACGCATCACAATGCAAACAAATGCTTAAAGCCCCAATGAAAGAGGTTATAGCGCTGCTTGACAGTGCCATAACAACAACAGACACTTTAAGACTTAGAGAAGCAGCTCCGTATTTCTTGGCACGTGCAGAAGCTTATGTTACGACAGACAGCTTCAGACAAGCTGTTTTTGACTACACACGCTACGAAATTCTGGTAAACGGAAATGTAAATGCTAATTTCTATTATATACGTGAACAAGCAGAAGTAAAAGCAAAACTTTACCAACAAGCTTTGATAGATATATCAACAGCTATTATGCTTGCCCCGAAAGAACCAACATATTATGCAGAAAAAGCATCATTGGAACTAAGAGTAAACATGATGGATGACGCTATAAAAACTGCAACAAAATGTATTGAGCTTGCACCTGAATATGCAGACGGTTATCTGATATTAGGGTTAGCACAGATAAATAAAGGAGATAAGGCCAACGGAATGTCAAACTTAGAAAAGGCCAAAGAGCTGGGGCATGTTCAAGCACAAGCAATGATAGAAAAGTATTCTAAATAATCGGTGCTATTATAAATAACAAGAAATAAGAAGCGGCAGGTGAAATGATTCTCACCTGCCGCTTCACTTATTTTCAATTAAGACTTACTTAGCAATCAACTACTTCTTCGTCCTAATAATATCAAACAAATAAGTAAGCTTAACAATTATATTACCAAAGTTTGACTTGCCAAAATAATCTTTCTTTGAATCACCATAGATATTGCCCAGGCCATAATAATAACGTGCTTCCAACTGGAAATGACCAACTTTAGGATGAGAATACTCAACTCCAAGTCCGGCTGCTATACCATAGTCAAATTTATTCTCTACAGCCATTGTGTCTTGAGCAACCGTATGGTTAACACGATCATCAAGGTTTATGTCCTCAAAATTAAAATTCATCTTGGTTGATTCACTTAGACAGAAACCCAGCTGCGGACCTGCTTGAAAAAAGAACTGAAAGCCTTTATCCTCACGTCCCCACCCTAAATGAGCAAATATCGGTATCTGCACATAATTCATTGTTCGGCTATATTGCTCAGCCACACCTGTAACAGGGTTTATTACTGGAGCGTCATTTGCATCGAGTATTTCCTCCTTCCATCCAATCTGGGCGAAGTTTACTTCCGCCTGCAAAGCACAGATTGTACTGAAATACTTTTCACAAACATATCTAAAAGACACGCCCCCGGTAAAACCTCCATGATATGTCTGATTTACTTTCGGATTAAAACCGACATTACTCAAAACATATCCTCCGTTTACACCGATACTCATATCATTACGATACAATCCTATCTGGGCATATGCTCCAGACACCAACAAAGAAAACACAGCCGATATTAATAATCTACGCATCTTTTCTGTCAAAAATTGATAAGTGATATCGTATTATTACGATTGTAATGAACAAACATAAAGCCGGCATTCTGATATCCACCAGAACCAAGTTTGGTAAAATGCAATGGTGTTTGTACTGCATTTTTATCAGCAGTACTTCCATTAAACTTCTTTCCATTGTTATATATACCACGCAGGAAGAACATGCCATGATCATAACCAGTAAGGGCAAAACGTGGCAGATAATCCATCATACTGCTCTTAAACCAACGCATATATCTGTTTTCCAAAGTCTTTACCTTGGTTGAATAAGAGTTGTAATATGCTGCCGTCGGGATATATGTATCATACTTAAAAAACTTTTCCTGGTTGTATTTCACATACATCAGCCATTCTGTATATCCAAACAATGAAACTGCCAACGAAGGATGCTCACCCGTAAGTGCATCCAACCTTTCCAAAACCTGATTTAGTTCAGGTGAACGTCCTGTATTCAATATTACCATATTTGGTTTTACTGCACTGAATGATTTGGCAAACATTGCATCGCTGGAATTCAAATTTGTCACATTACATGAAATGTTCCTAGCTTCAAGTTCTTTACGCAGTCCGAATGTAAATACGCCCTTATCACTTGTGCGGTCGTTACAGTCGATAACAACAACATGATAGTTACTAAAACGATATACGAAATGCTTAATAACTTCATTATAAAAATATTCAGGAGACTGATAAACCTGAAAAATGTTAGAATTTGATGCGACATCATTGCCATTAATAGAAAATGGTATAACCAGCTTTGACCCATTATCCTTGGCAAAATCGGCTATAGGCTTTACCTGTTTCGTATAAAGCGGTCCAAAAATGACATCAGCCTTATTAAGTCCTGCCGTAGATAATGTTTGATAAACGTTTCCATCTATCGGCAAATTGCACGCATTAATTTCTATCGACAATCCTTCCTTCTTCAAGTCATCACAAGCCATAAGCAGGCCACGATAATATTCCAACATACGACGTCCATCACCATCAACATTGTGCAGCGGCAACAATACTCCAACTTTGACAGACTTTGATGATGTCTTTATGGCCTTATCAGATGTATTTACAGACTTAGAAACTACCGACTTACCAGACTTTGGTATAATGATATAATCACCTTTTTTAAGCTCGTAATTCGGATCATTCATTTCCGGATTAGCCTTAATAAGTTCACTCACCGTAATGCCATATTTACGGGCAATTCCAAAAATTGTTTCACTACGTTTAACCTTGTGCATATCCTGCACGTCCTTGTTTTGTGCAAACATATCGAATGCTGCAAAAAAAACTAGAAACAGCACGATATATCGTGAAAAATGCCTCATATTTATTTAATTTGGTATCTTATTTAACCCAATGTTGATAAAGACTAAACACCAATGCCACTACCAAGCAGACATATATAATTGGTCATGCCGTGCAAAGCCTTACCAAACTTTTGTGTGCAAAAATACAAAAAAAGAGCGTCTAAATCAACTTTATTACGTAAATTTGCATAAATATATTTTGAAGAAATGAGAATCATACTTTTATTCAGTTGCGTAGCAACACTCATAACTGCCATAAACATAAAGGCAGACACTTACGACGAAATACCGACAATCAGCCCTACAGCCACTTATGTAACTGATGAAGGAGAAGAGGAAAACTCTAATATGTCCGGAAATGCTCCACTAGTAGGGCGCTTTCAGGCTAATCCACAAAATGTAGGTGAATACAGTGCCAATTATGAATGGAGGTTCACCATTGACGGAGAAAGTACACCATATCTGACAAGATATGAGGAAAACACTGAATATACTTTTACAAAAGCAGGCACTCACAATATCGTAGTATATGCAACCTTCATCAATGGAAATGACACAATAGCATATACTCAAGAATATTGGGATGAAATAGGGCCAATGCGCGTTACGATAAGCGAAAGCAAACTAGAAATGCCAAATGCATTTTCACCTAACGGAGACGGCATAAATGATATATATAAGGCCAAAGACGGATATCAGTCTATTATTGAATTCCATGCATACATATTTAACCGCTGGGGACAAAAGCTGTATGAATGGGACGATCCTGCCGGAGGATGGGACGGAAAATATAATGGGAAAGACGTAAAACAGGGTGTCTACTTTGTTTTAGTAAAAGCAAAAGGAGCTGACGGACGCACATTTAATATAAGAAGAGACGTCAATTTGTTACGTGGATACACAGAAGAATCAGGAACATCAACAACAGAATAAAGTATCCAGAATTGTACATCAAAGAGTCAAATTAGAAATGGATAGAGAAGATGAAAAGATAAACGTGTGGGGAGCACGCGTACACAATCTTAAAAACATAAACGTAGAAATTCCGCGTAATAGTCTTACTGTTATAACCGGACTTAGCGGTTCAGGCAAGTCATCACTTGCCTTCGACACCATATACGCAGAAGGCCAAAGACGGTATATCGAAACGTTTTCTGCCTATGCACGCAACTTCCTTGGCGGAATGGAACGTCCTGACGTTGACAAAATTACTGGATTAAGTCCGGTAATAAGCATCGAGCAGAAAACTACAAACAAGAACCCAAGATCTACTGTAGGAACGACAACAGAAATATATGACTATCTGCGCCTGCTGTACGCACGTGCAGGTATTGCATACAGTTATGCAACGGGTGAAGAAATGGTGAAATATACGGAAGAAGACGTACTGAAGATGATCCATACAAAATACGACGGAAAGAAGATTTTTATATTGGCTCCTCTTGTACGCAACCGTAAAGGTCACTATCGCGAACTGTTTGAAAGCATGCGCAAAAAAGGATACTTGCATATCAGAGTAGATGGTGAGGTGAAAGAAATTGTCAGAGGAATGAAAACTGACAGGTACAAGAACCACAACATCGAGGTTGTCATAGACAAACTGCAAGTACAGGACAAAGACGACGAACGGCTGAAAAAGAGCGTTGCAGCAGCAATGAAGCAAGGCGATGGGCTGCTCATGATTATGGAAAAAGACACAAATGAAGCAAAATATTACAGCAAAAGGCTAATGTGTCCCACTACAGGTATGTCCTACGGAGATCCAGCCCCTAATAAATTCTCATTCAACTCACCCGAAGGCGCATGCCCGCGCTGCAAAGGGCTCGGATATGTAAACGAGATTGACATCAATAAAATTATGCCGGACATGAAGCTGTCAATAAAACAAGGAGGCATAATTCCGCTAGGAAAGTATAAAAACCAAATGATATTCTGGCAAATTGATGCAATTCTTGAGAAATACGGCTGCGACCTTAACACGCCAATAAATGAGATTCAAGAAGAAGCCATGAACGAGATATTATATGGCTCACTAGAACCCGTACGCATAAGAAAAGAACTTGTCCATACATCAAGCGACTATTTCGTTGACTTCGACGGCATTATAAAATATCTTCACAATGTCATCGAAAATGACGACAGCGCAAGCGGTCAGAAATGGGCCGATCAGTTTCAGACGGTATGCCAATGTCCAGAATGCAACGGACAAAGACTAAAACGCGAGTCGCTTTCATACAAAATATGGGACAAGAATATATCTGAAGTGGCAAACCTTGACATAAGTGAACTCAAAGAATGGCTTATCGAAGCAAAAAAGCATCTGAACGAAAGACAAACAAAAATTGCCTCGGAAATCATTAAAGAAATTATAACAAGAATCGACTTCATGCTTGAAGTTGGACTCGACTATTTGTCACTCAATAGACAATCAGCAACGCTTTCCGGTGGAGAGAGCCAGCGAATAAGACTGGCAACACAAATCGGGTCGCAACTTGTGAACGTACTTTACATATTGGACGAACCTAGTATTGGATTGCACCAACGTGATAATGACAGACTTATAAAATCACTGAAAGAACTACGCGACCTTGGCAATACTGTTATTGTTGTTGAACACGACAAAGACATGATGCTCAGTGCAGACTATATTGTAGACATAGGTCCAAAGGCAGGACGCAAAGGCGGAGAGGTTGTATTTCAGGGTAAGCCTGATGAAATGCTGAAACAGCACACCATTACCAGCCAATATCTCAATGGAGAGATGAAAATAGAAGTTCCTGCCGAAAGACGTAAAGGCAACGGAAAATATATAATATTAAAAGGTGCATCAGGAAACAACCTTAAGAATGTTGATGTCGAGTTTCCTCTCGGCAAACTCATTGTCGTTACCGGAGTGAGCGGAAGCGGCAAATCAACATTAATTAATGAAACGTTGCAACCTATACTGAGCCAACACTTCTATCGTTCGCTCAAAAAGCCGATGCCATACAAGAGCATTGAAGGCATTGAGCATATAGATAAGGTGGTAAATGTAGACCAAAGTCCGCTCGGAAGGACACCACGTTCAAACCCGGCAACATATACAGGTGTGTTTAGTGACATACGCTCACTTTTCGTAAATCTTCCTGAAGCAAAGATAAGAGGCTACAAGCCTGGCCGATTCTCATTTAACGTAAAAGGCGGTAGATGTGAAGCCTGTGGCGGCAACGGATATAAGACAATAGAAATGAGATTTCTGCCGGACATAATGGTACCATGTGAAGTATGCCACGGAAAACGATACAACAGGGAAACCCTTGAAGTGAGATATAAAGGCAAGAGCATAGCTGACGTACTTGACATGACCATAAATCAAGCTGTAGAATTCTTCGAAAACATTCCTGATATTTTACGAAAAATAAAAACAATACAGGATGTAGGACTTGGGTACATTAAACTAGGACAGCCCTCAACGACGCTTAGCGGAGGTGAAAGCCAACGAGTGAAACTTGCAACAGAATTGAGCAAACGCGACACGGGCAAAACGCTATATATCCTTGATGAACCAACAACAGGTCTGCATTTTGAAGATATACGCATACTGATGAACGTACTTCAGGAGCTGGTCGACCGCGGCAACACAGTCATTATTATTGAGCACAACCTTGACGTAATAAAGCTGGCTGACTATATAATAGATATGGGACCAGAAGGTGGACGCAACGGAGGTACTGTATTGGCTACAGGCACACCGGAAGAAGTGGCAGAAAGTACGAAAGGCTTTACTCCTCGATTCTTAAAGAAAGAGCTGCAGGCATAATAGAATTAAACATAAGGCAAGTCTGTCAATATATAATGATTTTACATTTTAATATTGAAAGACTTGCTCTTTTTATTTAAAAGAACATGTATTTTTGAGGCATTGCCAATACGCTGTCAGCCATTGCCAAACTATTACAATCTGCATCATTATTTACGAGCAATACTTAATAAAGGAAAAGACACATATCTTTAGTCCAAAATTGTTCATTATTAAAATGCCTCATTACAAGGCCTGAAGAGTATTCGTAAACTACTGATAATCAGCGACAAATAACGTTCATTACAAAACATGGCTTTTTAGGATGCAAAAGGCCATGTTTTATATTATAAAACGCCACATATCATAAGGTAAAAAAGAACATATCAAAAAATCATACTGCATCAGTAGCAATAAATATCGCATACGCATAAATTAAAAAACCGCACAACACACCATATGGTATTATTGCGCGGTACACTAACAATCCTATGTATTTTATTCTATAAAATCAGAAATTTAATCAGAATCTTGTCATTACTTCAATTACAATTTTATCACGTTCTGATGGTTTAGCAACAGCTCCAGAACGGTAGAAATACTTCTCATAGTTGAGACGAATATCTGAAATAAACGGCTTAGCTATACTAAAGGTAAGTCCGCCTGTAATTCTTGAGCGCTGATAGTCGTTTATCATCAATGATCCTTCTGTATTCTCCTCACCGTCAAGATACCGCATACCATCACTATGATCACTCATATAATCATAACGCAAAAGTGGCGAAATCTTTGTAAAGAAACACTTGCGTAACGGAATATCATAGTTAACAAACGCATCAAATGCATGCACGTTCTTAAAGGCATTATCCTCATAATGCTTAAAAAGATATTCTGCCTCAATATGCCAGCCATGTGCATGATAATATGCACCTGCATCATACATCATAACTGAAATATGGTCAGGACGGATTTTCTGCGTACTAAGAGTAATATTAAAGCCATTAGGAATAAAGATTTGAGCCTTAGCTGAAAAATTAATATTGTTTGTCCAGAAATCCTTCTGATTCGTTAATCCAGAGCCGTTAAACATTCCGGCCTGAAGAATAATTGGAATCCCGACATTAAACGAATAGCCTAAAGTTGCACCAACATCACGCACATTACCTACCTGCTTAGCAATAAAAGATCGGTTAGCAAAATACTGCTGATGAGGAGAACGATGGGCATCAATTGTAAATGGCACACGCATCTGTCCTATAGTAAAATCAAATCCTCTAACAGGCTTGATTTTTGTATATGCATCAAGCATCTTTATCTGCCCTTCATCCGACAAGTCGATTTCTGCTTTATATTCAACAGCTTTTGCCACTTTTCCTTCAAGACTGACACGCGCGTTTCTAACTTGAAAACGTCCGTCTCCTTCTTCCGTCTGATATTCATACTTTCCGCGTATGGTGCCGTGCACCTTCGGAGTAAGGTCGACCTTATCTTCTTCTTGAGCGTGTAATGGCAAACCAACACACAAAGCCAACAATGGCAAAATCAGTTTCTTATTATTCATACAATTACTTATTTTTTTGCAAAATTAAGCATTATGTGTTACAAAAATATTACATAGCAATTAAAACGCTTGTAACATCCTATGCCATACATCAAAACGAATTATAAAATCAACTAAACACAGCAAATAATATTCTGTAAAAACAGTATATTCTCTTATTTAATTTCCTTTCATTATACCTGTATCATTATCTTTTTTATTAACTGTATACTTCGGACTTTCATATTTACGGCCTTTTGAGAAACGCCAGCTTAAATTAAAAGTTAGCATATTTCCCATATCACCATTAATAAGCTTTTGCGTCTTTCCAACATATCTGTTAAGCAAATATGCTTTATTAGAAAGCATATCGTTCTGAAAACCATTCTGCCAGATTAATGAAAAGATGAAATCTTTATACTTATATGATGCGACAAGACTGTAAGTACAAATATTTGTAGTACGGTTTTCGCCCTCAAGAAAACTCCATCCGTTACTTGCATCAGCAGAAAACGTAAAATCACCCAAATATGCAGTAGCCCTGAATGCACCATTAAACGAAGAATAATGATGTTTGTATGTATTTCCATAATTGAAGAAACGGAAAAAGCCACCTGTTGCAGCAAACGTAAGTTTGTCAGAAACAATAGCAAAACGAGTATAGCCATTGACATAAAACATAGAAATCCGGCGCTGATTCTCACGGGTAAAAATAAAATTTGTGTTTCCGCTTTCATCAATCTCTCTATTAATCTGAGACATAACGCAATGATAATTATTACGATACGACGTTTCTATTTCTGCATAAAACGAGGGCAATTGGCACGACAAGGTAAACGACTGCTCCAATACACGTGCAGGAAACAACGCAGAATTACCTCGGGATACTTCTAGTTCATTATTTCTCACATCAACATCTCCCAAATATTCAAGGCGTGGAGGATTCTGATACATACGTAGATAATACCTTAATTTAAATTTTTCCAGAAACTGATAAGCAAGAGAAAGCTCCGGACGCCAAAGCCAATATTCATAAGCATCATTAGCCTGATGATAATACAGACGACTTACCCCTGCACCAAAGGTATATTCTAATGCCGCCAAATTACCTTTTATCTGCGCATAAGCATAGACTTGTGAATTACGTATAGTATTTATAGCTTCTGCATCCCCAAGATATTTATTACTAATATATTTCTGAAAATATTGTATACCCGATGAAAAAGTCAGCAGACGCATTCTGTTTTCATATATACCTTCAGCAAAAAGCGACCAGCTGTCACCATCAGAAGTATAGCTATAAGGTGATTTCCCTTCATAGCTCCATGAATAAGAAGCGTCGCTATATGTCCCTGTTGCATTTATTGTTACAGACTGATTTCGGCCTATATTCTGATTATAATAAAGATCCAAAACAGGAGAAAAAGATTTGTCAGACGAATTTATCCCGACAGTATCACATTCTTGATTTACAATATTTTCCCTTAAAGTATAATCATCAGGACAATTCGATAAATCTGTGCCGAGTGTAGCCTGAAAGACATATCGCCCTGTCTCTGAAAAAGAATATTTTAATTGTAAATTATGACATATATTTTTTAGTCTGCGTTCCTTATCTCTTCGCGTTATATAATAAAAAGAATTATCAGGCATAAGATATTGGGCCGTTTCTTCATAACGTAACTTTCGTTTGTCTGAAAAATCCAGCCAATAACTCAAAGATATTTCACTCTTTCCAAAATTAAACTTTGCGAACAAATTATCCGAACAATTAAGATATGTCATAGTATGTGTCAGGTCAGCTCCTATGACATAACCACTAACAGCTTTTTTCACAATTATATTAATTACAAAACCCACGTTCTGACCATATCTTGCTCCTGGATTTCTTATATATTCAACATATTTCACAGCACTTAAATCTATTGATGACAAATCGTTTGCAGTTGCTTCAATATCGTTAATACGCACCTGAACGGCTCCCATATTATTAGGTGCCGAAATAGTATGTGCCACTTCATCAACAGAAATAAGTGGTAATGCTAACTTTGACAACAAGCCATAAGCCGTTGAAGAATTTTCTTTTTGTTTATCTGTAGGAAAAATTCTTAGTGTCCCATTAGTATTTACAACACGAGAACTTTTTACAACGACCTCATTCAAAATTAAAGAATCAGATACAGCGTTGTCTTTATCATGACCATACTTATGACAACTGATATCTTTGTCTGCAACAACACATTTCGTTTTAACACTGTCTTTCTTTGCTTCTTTATAACTTTGAGCCATTGAAAAACATGAAAACATTAATAAAACTACAGATAATAACGTCTTTTTCATCTTTAAGCTTTTTCGCACAAAGATAAATCAGACGTTAGACAAAAGAATATTTTTTACACTGACAACTTACTGACATTTACCTGACAGTTTATGCATCAGGACATCAGCATTCTGTAATAAGCTATTAATCAATGAACTACATCAAGTTAAAAGATAAAATAAAAACTTCTATAACACACACTTTAGTCATCAACGCGCAACTTATATGCGCGTCCGCGTTCTACTTCTATTTTCAAATTACTGTTAGCCTCAACAACAGGCTTCAGTCTTTTAATCATTGTATAAAGTGTTTCGTTTGCATTATCTTTACCTGGCCACAGAGTATTACATATATCTGTTTTCATAAGGCGATGTCCTTCAGCCTTAAAAAACATCTGCATCAGTTCAAATTGCATCGGTGTCAAGTTAATCTCTCTGTTATCTGCACCATAAAATGTTTCCAACTGCTTATTATACAACATATTGCCTACTGATATAATACAAGAGTCGTCATTTCTAGCACAAACGCATGCTGTATCATTACTTTCAGCAAAAGATGCACTATACAAAAGCTCTTTCTTCTTAAAACAAAAATAAGTAATGCTGCCCCAAATCAAAGATAAAAGCATTAAGGTTATCGGCAGTTTCTGATCAGAAAGACTCAATACCATGAAAAAAGAACACTCTGCATAACCGCGCATGGCAACTGATCCGTTACAGTATTTCAACGAAGCAGGATTTAATATTATTGTATCACTGCATATCCCATTCGGAATATATTTTGAGTTATGCGCAACGAAATTTTCAGGCACTATGTCGAACGATATATATGCCCTGTTGCGTAATTCAGGTATAGAAAGTCGTTTATTGAAAAGTTCATCATTAATCAATAATGCCACATGACCAGATGTCGTATTCTGTAACTGTTTATACGCCTTTATTGTATCTGTTGCCAACCATGCGCCACCATTTACAGCAATGGTATGAGCTAAGGCTTGATTCAAATCATCCTTAATCAAGTTTTCTGTACTAAGATATCTGTCCGTTCCGGTTACAACAGATGACAGCAACAATACAAAGAATACTACAATAGAGAAATATGACTTCATAACCCAAATTATTATAACTTATGCCTCTTAATACAAAAATACAACAGTCTGGCAATGACATGCAATATTATATGAAATACAGCATAAGCCAAGCTGCGACACTTATGCAAAGATACAAATTTACAAGCTATAATACAAGAGCTATAACATGTTTTTCATAACACGGCAAATTTAATTTTAGCATGAATTTATATAAAAGTAATATTGTATAAAAACAAAAATCCCGGTGCTTAAAAGCAACCGGGACTTTTATATAAAACTGCTTTACAGTGCGAAAATTACTCTTCTACAGTTGTTTCTTCTGCCTTGGGAGCCTCTTCAGCTACTGTTTCAGCAGGAACTTCCTCTGCCTTAGGAGCCTCAACCTCAGGAGCTGCATTCTCAGCAACAACCTTTACAGGCACCTCTACGAGAACTTCTTTGTGGAAGTGTACGGTAGCAACAAAGTCACCTACCTTCTTAGCATCGTGCATTGTAACAATCTTACGATCGATGTCAAAGCCTTTCTTCTGAAGCTCAGCAGCTACAGTTGCGGCATTAACAGAACCATAAGTTACACCATTAGCACTTACCTTCATCTCTATAACAAGAGCAACATCTTTCAGAGCCTCAGCCTTCTTCTCAGCCTCAGCCTTAATAGCAGCAAGTTTACGAGCCTGCTGTTTCAGGTTTTCAGCCAATACCTTCTTTGCTGAAGGAGACGCTATAACACCCTTGCCCTGAGGTATCAGGTAGTTACGGCCATAGCCGGCTTTAACATTAACGATATCGTTCTTAAATCCTAAGCCGATAATATCTTCTTTCAGTATAATTTCCATTCTGTCTCCTCCTTCAAATTATTTCATCAAATCGGTTACATAAGGAAGCAGAGCTATCTGGCGTGCACGCTTAACAGCCTGAGCCACACGGCGCTGATACTTAAGAGAAGTTCCTGTGATACGGCGGGGAAGTATCTTACCCTGCTCGTTCAAGAATTTCTTAAGGAACTCAGGATCCTTATAGTCTATATACTTTATACCGCTCTTCTTGAAACGGCAATACTTCTTTTTCTTTGTATCCACTGAAGGCGGAGTCAAATATCTGATTTCTGATTCTTGTGCTGCCATAATTTAAGCCTCCTCTTTTTTAGCGTATTTGTTTCTTCTCTTCTCGGCATACAGTACGGCATACTTGTCGAGCTTAACTGTCATAAAACGGATTACCTTCTCATCACGACGGAATCCAGTCTCGAGAGTGTTAATTACATTAGGCTCAGCCTTGAACTCTATCAGGCAATAAAAACCTGTAGATTTCTTCTGAATAGGATAAGCCATCTTCTTCAGTCCCCAGGTCTCCTCATTCAGAATTTCCGCACCTTTGTCAGTAAGCAGATTTTTGAATTTAGCGACCGTTTCCTTCATCTGTTCATCAGACAAAACGGGAGTTAAAATGAAAACGGTTTCGTATTGATTCATACTACTTTAAAATGATTAATTTGTTTATTATTTTGCAAAATGCGGTGCAAAGGTACGCTTTTCCGCTGATATATCCGACATTATTAATGTACACAATTACAACATTTAACTTTATTTCACCTTTACAAGCCTTATTTTGCCAATCTTTCATATACAAAGCCTTGCTTTATTGATTTTTATCTGTATTTTTGCACTATAATATAAGATCATAAAAAATTATTGATATGAAGAAATACGTACGCTTTTCAGGACTGGCAGCCATGTATCTGGGCGTCATTCTGCTGATTGTCGGCTACGCTTTCAGTTGGACCGACAATAACACATTCATCATCTCGGCCTTGACTCTGGTGGTGTTTGGAGCAGTTGGGCACGTGTATCTTCTGAAAAAGGAAAGCAAATATTAAACATACCGGAAACGCGACATTTCGCAATTAATGCCATTTTACATTGTAAAAGGCCATAAAACGCGAAATAAAAGACATCTTTTAGACTGCGAAACTGTATCTTTTACAAACCTCTAGCTATCAGCACATTACACATCTGGCAATTATGCAGGCCTCAATAGTCGGAAATCTGCACACACAAGAACACCAATATAAGTACCAGCACAATAATCAGCCAATAGAGCATTTCACTTTTTCTATTAGCCGAAGTCTGCTCCTCATCGAAAATTCCGGCATTATTACTATATTCTAAGATTGCACGTTTCAAACGACTCATTCTGAAAGCCAATTCAAAATCCTTAAGATCTATATCATGATACTTACTGTTGCTGTTTGACAATTCTGTAACGACAACAAGCCTGCGCACCGGCAACAGCATTGAATAATAATGATACCAGTCTATATAGCATCTGCTCACCTGTGACCATGGATAATCGTGCTTGGTTATCTTAAATAAAAAACGTTCATAATAATGAATACCTCGTGAATCAATTACAATTTTCTGCCTACGTATAAACAGACTCAATACAACAGAAAATATTACAAGTATGAATATAACTACGGAGATTGCGACATACCATGGTTTACAATAGCCGTCCAACAAACCGCCAGCCAAAATAAGGCAAAAGCCCAATTCCAAAACCGAGGAAGCGGGACTTTCAGTAATCACATACCTGTCAACAAGTTTCATAGTCAATTTCTGCCGTTTCTGCAAATATATAATTTTATTATATAAAAAACAAATAACTTATAATAATATAAAAAAACAATCCTCAGAGCCGGTATATTCGGTTCTGAGGATTGTTTTATTATTATCGTTCAAGGCTTATGTTTATTCTTGCTCAGGAGTGATGAGCTTGTATCCCTTGCCGTGAATGTTGATGATTTCTATCTGGTCGTCGTCCTTAAGATGTTTACGCAACTTAGTAATGTAAACGTCCATAGAGCGTGCGTTGAAGTAGTTATCGTCAATCCATATTGTCTTCAGTGCGAAGTCACGCTGCAGAATCTCGTTAGCATGAGAGCACAGAAGAGCAAGAAGCTCATTCTCTTTAGTTGTAAGCTTTGTCTGCTTGTCGTCAATGGTAAGCAACTGTTTCTGAGTATCGAAAGTAAAACGTCCGATATGATAAACAGTATTTTCTTTGTTTTTCTTACCACGTACACGACGCAGGATAGCCTCTATACGGAACACAAGCTCTTCCATTGAGAACGGCTTTGTGATATAGTCATCAGCACCGATTTTGAAGCCTTCAAGAATATCTTCCTTCAAAGTCTTAGCAGTGAGGAATATGATTGGAATTTCAGCATTGGCCTGTCTTATTTCCTGAGCCAATGTAAATCCATCTTTCTTTGGCATCATAACATCAAGTACACATATATCAAACTTGCTCTTCAAGAAAGCTTTATATCCTGCGTCACCATCAGGACAAAGTTCTGCGCTATAACCCTTTGCCTGTAAATATTCGCGAAGGAGCATACCTAAATTCTCATCATCTTCGCATAAAAGAATTTTCAATTTCTCATCCATAGTCTTTCTTATTTTTTAATTATAGGTAATGTTATTATAAAATTCGTTCCTTTTCCTTTCTCGCTTTCTGCATGTATTTCACCCTTATGCAGTTCTACGATTTTCTTTACATATGCCAAGCCAAGGCCAAAGCCTTTGACATCATGCACATTTCCGGTATGAACACGATAGAACTTCTCAAAAATCTTTTTAAGGTTCTCTTTTTTTATGCCCAATCCGTTATCTCTAACCGACAAATAAAGATGCTCTTTGTCATTCCATGTATTAATAAACAATTCTACCGGTCGCTCAGGATCACGATATTTAACAGCATTGTCCAACAAGTTGAAAATAACATTCGTAAAATGCATCTCGTCAACATAGATTGTCGGTTCCGTTGCATGCAGTTTTGTCGTTATATGCCCTCCTGTATGTTCTACACGCAATGTAAACGTATTAGCAACATTTTCAGCCAACTCATTCAAATTAAGCTCTTTCTTTTTAAATATGGCTTTCTTGCGGTCAAACATTGACATCTGCAACACCTTTTCTACAAGGAAGCGCAAACGCTTCGACTCGTCATTAATAACTCCTCCCAGATGCTTCATCATAACAGGACTCTTAGTTACGCTTTCATCATTGAGCATCTGTGCAGCAAGAGAAATACTGCTTATAGGAGTTTTTAATTCATGAGTCATATTGTTTATAAAATCATTCTTTATCTCAGTATAACGTTTCTGCCTGAATATAACTACGATTGTAAAAATAAATGTCACCAACAACACAACAGTAAACGCAATAGAAGGAATCATAAAACGTACACTGCTGAAAATATAGCTGTTCATATCAGGGAAATGTATCTTGACAATTCCAGCCTTCGATGAAGGATCATTTCTGAATAATGCCTGCGAATAAGTATATTCCTCACCTTCATCCGTATAGTCAGGACATCTGTATACTTCTCTTCCGTCTTGTGTCGAAACCGTAAAATGATAGGCAATATCAATACCATTGTTCATCAGCTCAGTCTTAATGTCCTGATCAAGCATCTTGAAGTTTATACGCTCCTTCAACGGTTTTTCTGAAGCAGTATAAAGTATGCTGTAAACGACCTCGTCAAGCAAAGCTTTCTGATAGATATAACGGTTTTTCACAATTTCCCTCATTGACTTTGTTGCCTCTGATATCGAGTTCTTGTCATTACGCAGAATCATCGCTTTGGGCATTGAGGACGGTTTCATCGTTATCGTTTTTAATTCAAAAGACGAATACATCGTACCGTTTTTATCAACAACAGAGTATTGATGTGAATGCTGGACAGTGCCATCCATTTCACCCGAACGAGTTCCAACTGAATCTTGTTTGAATGCACGACGTTCTGTCGCGTTAACATCCTTCTCAAGATACCTTAAGGTCTCATTCAGTTCCAAGTTACGGGCAGCCTGAGACAGAGCCTTTGTTACAGACTCGTCAAACTGTTCTTTCTTCATGTGCACCATCTCTTCAATATATTTTATTTGCATAAAGAGCAGCACAAGAAATGAAAGTCCCATCACGATTGCTACTGTCCAAATTGTTGCTTTTTTCATATTGGCAAATATATGGTAAAAATAAATAAAGCCAAATTATTTTGTTAATTAATTATTCAAAATTTATCTATATTAACCAAATAACCATACGATAATTGATAATTATCAAGTTAAAGGCCTTCACAAAAGTTCTTGCAATTAAACAGAACAGCATGAAGAATAATTGTAAAGAACTATAAGGTTATATATAGTGCAATGGCATTCATGGCATACCAAGGAAACGGCATTATATAAAAAGAATAAAACAGACTTTATATACAAGCAGGAAACAGCATAACACTTATAAAAATAGCAAGATTACAATAAGCTATAATTTTTCAAACAAACTATTCAACATGCAATATCAGCATAAAAAACAGCCGTGGGATTTACTCCACACGGCTGATTCATTATTGTTATTCGTCTTTATCAGCAAGTTCTGCCTCATGCTCTTGTATCAGAGCCTGTTGTATGTCGTTAGGAACAAGCTCGTAACTTGCGAACTTCGTGGTAAACGAAGCACGTCCGCCTGTAATAGAGCTCAGTGAGATAGAATAGTTTGCAAGTTCCTTCAAAGGTATCTTGGCCTGCAGTTTCTGATAACCGGCTTCGCTGTCCATACCCATGATGAGGGCACGACGTCCCTGCAAGTCGCTCATGACATCACCCATAAAGTCGGCCGGAACATAAACCTCAAGGTCGTAAATAGGCTCAAGAATCTTCGGACCAGCATTCTTAAATGCATCAGAGAAAGCATGGCGGGCTGCCAACATGAATGAAAGTTCATTACTGTCAACCGGGTGCATCTTTCCATCATAAACAACAACACGTACGTCACGTGCGTAGCTTCCCGTCAGAGGCCCCTGCTCCATACGCTCCATAATACCCTTCAAAATAGCAGGCATAAAGCGTGTATCAATAGCACCACCGACAACAGAATTGATGAACACGAGCTTACCGCCCCACTCCAAGTCAACAACTTCCTTACTCTTGATGTTCATCTTGAACTCCTGACCGTTAAACTTGTACATTACAGGATCAGGCATACCTTCTGCATAAGGCTCAACAATAAGGTGTACTTCACCAAACTGTCCTGCACCACCCGACTGTTTTTTATGGCGATAGTCTGCGCGTGCAGCCTTTGTGATGGTCTCACGATAAGGAATCTTGGCATCAACAAACTTAACCTGCAGTTTCTCATTATTCTCAAGGCGCCATTTTAGTGTACGCAAATGGAACTCACCCTGACCATGAACTATTGTCTGCTTCAGTTCCTTGCTCTGCTCTATTACCCATGTCGGATCTTCCTGTCTCATCTTCAACAAAGCAGCCATCAGTTTTTCTGTGTCAGCCTCATTGACAGCCTTAATGGCACGAGAATACTTAGAGTTAGGATATTTTATGAAGTCGAATCTATTATCACAATCCTTTCCATTAAGAGTGTTGCCTGTCTTCACGTCCTTCAACTTAACAGTACAGCCGATATCACCGGCATTAAGACAGTCAACAGGCTGACGATTAGCTCCTGCACAAACATAAATATTTGCAATGCGTTCTTTTGAGCCACGGTCGGCATTGCTTAAATCGTCTCCGGCCTTAACGCATCCGCTCATAACCTTGAAGTAAGAAACTTCTCCGATATGAGGCTCAACACCTGTCTTAAAGAAGTAAATAGATTCAGGTCCTGCACTTTCTGCAGCAACTTCCTCACCACGTGTGTTATGAACCTTAGGCATTTCGCTTACAAACGGAACTACGTTGCCCAAGAATTCCATCAGGCGGTGAACACCCATACTCTTTCCTGCGCAAACACAGAAAACAGGGAATATAGAACGTGTAACCAATCCCTTACGTATACCTTCACGCATTTCATCCTCTGTGAGAGTTTCCTCCTCAAAGAATTTCTCCATCAGAGTTTCATCGTTCTCTGCAGCGGCCTCCACAAGAGCCTTATGAAGTTCCATTGCCTTGTCCATCTCCTCTGCCGGTATATCCTCTATGATAGGAGCACCGCCTTCTGGCTTCCAAGAATATTTCTTCATCAGAAGGACGTCAATAAGGGCATTAAAGCCTGGACCTGTAGTTATCGGATATTGTATCTGGACGCATTTCGGACCATAAATGTCCTGCATGCTGCTTATTATCGAATCGAAATCACACTTGTCGCTGTCGAGCTGGTTTACAAGGAAGATAACCGGCTTCTTCAGCTTCTCAGTGTATCTGAAGTTATTCTGTGTGCCAACTTCAGGACCATACTGACCATTGATTAATATAACAGCCTGGTCAGTAACGTTAAGGGCTGTGATGGCGCCGCCGACAAAGTCGTCAGAGCCCGGGCAATCTATGATATTAAGTTTTTTATTGTTCCACTCTACATTAAAAACAGTTGAAAATACCGAGTAGCCGTATTCTTGTTCAACAGGGAAATAGTCACTTACTGTGTTTTTTGCTTCTACAGAACCGCGGCGCTTAATCAGTCCGCTCTCATATAACATAGCTTCGGCAAGAGTAGTCTTGCCTGAGCCCGCACTGCCAAGCAAGGCAATGTTTTTAATCTCGTTAGTTTGATAAACTCTCATATTATTATAGATTTAAGTTAATAACTTATGTTGGCCTCTAAGTTACGATTTTTTGCGCAAACGAGCAAAAGAAAACACAAAAAAGCGTCAAAAAATTAAAACATATTAGTAATTTTGCATTAAAATAAAGAAAACGAAACTGAAACATCTAATAAACAATGGCCGGCATATACATCCATATACCCTTCTGCAAGAGCCGCTGCATTTATTGCGGTTTCTACTCGACCACACTTCTTGACTTACGCAAGAAATACATAAATGCGGTTTGTCGCGAAATGGAATTAAGGAAAAACTATATCCGCGAACCATTCTCCACTATATATCTTGGCGGAGGCACACCTTCGTTGCTGGACGAGGCAGAACTTACCAAACTGTTTCTATATATAAATAATGTGTATGACGTGGATAGAAATGCCGAAATAACAATGGAGTGCAACCCTGATGACATCACTCCGGAGTTTACAAACATGCTAAGCCGTCTGTCTATAAACCGTGTAAGCATGGGTGCGCAGACATTTGCAGACAGCAGACTCCGTCTTCTACACAGACGCCACAACTCTGACGAAGTGAAACATGCCGTAAAATTGCTGAGAGAAGCAGGCATCAAAAATATAAGCATCGACCTGATGTTTGGATTCCCTGACGAAAGTTTAAGCCAGTGGAAGGAGGACATATCTGCCGCTTTGGCTCTAAACGTAGAACACATCTCGGCATACAGTCTTATGTATGAAGAAGACACGCCATTGTGGAAAATGCTCGACACAGGCAAGGTAAAAGAGATTGACGAGGAGCTGAGCCTGACAATGTTCAAAGAGCTTGTATGCCAACTTACGGATGCCGGATATGAACATTATGAAATAAGCAACTTTGCACGTCCAGGATATCGCTCACGTCATAACAGCAGCTATTGGCATCAAGTGCCATATATCGGTCTTGGCGCAGCCGCTCACTCGTTTGACCTTAACTCCAGACAGTGGAATGTGGCCGATTTAAAACTATACATCGAGGAAATTAATAACGGCATCATTCCTATGGAGCGTGAAGAACTCGACAACGACACAACATTCAACGACATCATAACCACTGCCCTACGCACATCAGACGGGATTGATCTAAACGCCATGGAAACGCGTTTGGGTAAAAGATACAGAAACACGCTTATTTCTGCCGCCGGCAAACATCTTGAGCAAGGACTACTTGAGATACGGCACGACCGGCTAAGACTTACATCCGAAGGCATCTTTATCAGTGACATGGTGATGAGCGACCTTATGATTGTTTAGTCATGCATTCTCATGTGGCAACCGGTAATAATATTAACGAAATTATGGCATAAACAAAACTTAAGCATTTTCATCTGTTCCTACGTGGACAAAACAATAAGATCATAATATACCATTTCAACACCTTGCAAAGCAACGTGCTGCCAATTTACTAAAAGACATTACAGAATGTCACTGCTGTTTTGTATGAGTTTTTAGCTAAAATAGAAACAAGATGAGACAAAAACAGTCAGAAAACAGTAAACAATATTTACAAAGTCTGTAAAAAGCTATGTTTTATGATGCAAAAAGCATCGTATTACACCACAAAACACTATGTTTTTACGTTCAAAAACAAGTCTTTTTCCTATCAAGAAACAGCTTATTATAACTGTTTCACATCAGTTTTCATTGCACACAACCCGACATTCTCGCATAGTTCATTGTAATGCAATAACTTATGGATGCACACGAATTAGGCCAATTTTCACGTCCAAATGATTTTATTTTCAAAATAACTCAGTCTGAAGAGGTCTGCAAAAATCAAATTGAAAGAAAACAAAAGACAAAAGCATCAAAAAGTAAAACCATAACAGGAAGCCCAAACGGCCAAAAGTTCTATGCGACATAAACCATTATCATAAATAATGACATGAAACATCAACATACAAACATATTCAGTATGTATAAAAGAATGGCAACCAACTATTACTAAGATAACGGATTATATACGACAGGCCTTTACATTTACCATTTTGAACAGACAAAGGAAAGCTTTAATCGGTCGAATGTTCCTCATAGCGGCATCCTTTTTCTTGCTATTGTTTGGTTTTAAAGATAAAATTATTTAATTTTGCCACCTAAAGCAATAGTAATACGCCGAATAAGCCTAACACGGCTGACAAATAGTAAGCGTAAAGAAACGAAAAGAATGATTTCAGTAGAAGGACTAAAAGTAGAATTTGGCGTTAAGCCGCTCTTCAGCAACGTCAGCTTCGTAATTAACGACCGCGACCGAATCGCACTGGTCGGAAAAAACGGAGCAGGCAAATCTACTATGCTAAAGATTCTCTGCGGCATGCAAAAGCCAACTGCGGGCGTCGTGGCTGTACCAAGTGGAACAACCATAGGCTATCTGCCGCAGGTGATGATTCTTCAGGATGACACAACAGTACGTGAAGAGGCGCGTAAGGCCTTCGCCGGAAATACGGAAATGAAGGCAAGGCTCGACAAGATGAACCAACAGTTGGCAGAACGCACCGACTATGACAGTGATGAATATATGGCTCTAGTTCAGAAGTTCACCCAAGAGCACGAAAGATACATGATGATGGGCGCAGAGAACTATGAAGCTGACATAGAGCGCACTTTGACTGGTCTTGGATTTGAGCGTTCGGACATGTCACGTCCTACAAGCGAGTTTAGCGGAGGATGGCGTATGCGTATAGAGCTGGCAAAGATTCTTTTGCAGAAACCGGACGTTCTGTTGCTAGATGAGCCTACCAACCATCTCGACATTGAGAGCATACAATGGCTCGAACAGTTTCTTGCACAAAGCGCAAAAGCCGTGGTTTTGGTAAGCCACGACCGTGCATTCATCAACAATGTGACCAACCGCACACTCGAAATAAGCTGTGGCAAGGTGGTTGACTATAAAGTGAAGTATGACGAGTACGTGAAGCTCAGAGCCGAACGACGCGAGCAGCAACTGCGTGCTTACGAGAACCAGCAGAAGGAAATAGCCGACATAAAAGATTTCATTGAACGCTTCAGGTACAAGCCCACAAAGGCTGTACAGGTGCAGAGCCGCATAAAGCAGCTCGAGAAGATTGTGCCTATAGAAGTTGACGAAGTGGACAACTCGGCAATGCACCTCAAGTTTCCCCCATGCCTGCGCAGCGGCGACTATCCTGTAATATGCGATGAAGTGCGCAAGGATTATGGCACTCATACCGTATTCGACCATGTAACACTCACAATAAAACGTGGCGAGAAGGTGGCCTTCGTAGGAAAGAACGGAGAAGGAAAATCAACACTCGTGAAATGTATAATGAACGAGATTCCATACACCGGAACGCTTAAGATTGGCCATAACGTTCAGATTGGCTATTTTGCCCAAAATCAGGCACAGCTGCTTGACGAGGAGCTTACGGTGTTCCAGACAATAGACAATGTAGCCAAAGGAGACATCCGACTAAAGATTAACGACATACTCGGAGCTTTTATGTTCGGAGGCGAAGCATCTGAGAAGAAAGTGAAAGTGCTCAGCGGTGGCGAACGCAGCCGACTCGCAATGATAAAGCTCCTGCTCGAACCGGTTAACCTGCTGATTCTCGACGAGCCGACCAACCATCTCGACATGCCGTCGAAGGATGTCCTAAAAGAGGCCATCAAAGCTTTTGACGGCACGGCCATCATTGTAAGCCACGACCGCGAGTTCCTCGACGGACTGGTAACCAAGGTCTATGAATTTGGAGGCGGAAAAGTAAGAGAGCATATCGGCGGAATATACGACTTTCTACAGACTCATAACATCGACTCACTCGACTCTCTTGGTCATCACCAAGCAACGACAACGATACAACAGCCTGCAAGCTCAGGAAACTCAACATGCAATGAGCAGCAACAGGCTGAAAACTCGGCCAAGCAATCGTATGAAGAACGCAAAGAGCAACAGAAGAAAATACGTAAGGCAGAAAAGGCCGTAAAGGACTCTGAAACAAAAATCGAGACGCTTGAAAAGCGTCTTAAGGAACTCGACGAAATGCTATGTCAACCCGAAAGGGCCAGTGACATGAAGTTGATAAACGAATATACATCTGTAAAGAAAACTCTCGATGAAGAAGTTGAGAGATGGGAGCAGTTGTCGGAAGAACTTGAAAAATATATGTAACAGACAAATACCATCAACTTAAATTAAAAAAATTATGAAAATGAAACACATTATCCCAGCAGTGCTATTTGCCTCTGCCTCACTGACAGCAGGCGCACAGGCACAGCTGACGTCGGGAATCGACCTGAAGAATCTCGACAACAGTGTCAGACCAGCTGATGATTTCTATCAGTACGCATGTGGCGGATGGATGAAAAACAATCCGCTGCCCGCAGCTTATTCACGCTTCGGAAGCTTTGATCAGCTCGGACTCGACAACAACAAACGCGTTAACACAATCTTGAGCGACCTGCTGAAGAAAGAATATCCGCAGGGCACCACAGAGCGCAAGCTAAGCGACTTCTACAAGCTTGCAATGGACTCTGTGCGCCGCAACAAGGAAGGCGTAAAGCCTGTTATGCCGCTCATAAATGAGATAGAAAAGGCCAAGACCGTGGCTGACCTCCGCAAGGTGCAGCTTAAATATGCTACATTCGGCTATGGAGTGCCTATGGGCATCGGATTTGGAGCTGATGAAAAGAACGCCACAATGAACATCCTGAATATATATCAGGGTGGTATATGCCTCGGCCAGAAGGAATATTATCTTGACACAGATCCTGCAACAACAGCCATAAGAGAAGCTTACAAGAAACACATTGAGCGCATGTTCAAACTCTTTGGTTTCTCTGACGATGCTGCCAAGAAGAAGATGGAGAGCATCATGAAAGTAGAAACTGCGTTGGCAAAAGTTTCTAAGTCAAGCACAGAGCTGCGTGACGTTGCTGCCAACTACAACAAGATGACTATTCAGAACTTTGAGAGCAACTATCCTCACGTAGGCTTAACACAACTTCTGAACGCAGAAGGCGTAAAGAGCGAGTACTTCAAGGAACTCGTTGTAGGTCAGCCTGCTTTCGTAAAGGGTGCAGACAAGATTCTCTCTGAGATGACAGCAGACGAAATGCGTGCTTATATGGAATGGGATGTTATCCTCTCAGCAGCAGGCTACCTGAGCGATGACGTAATAGCTGCCAACTTCGACTTCTTCGGAAAGACAATGTCTGGCCGTAAGGAAGACCATCCACGTTGGAAGCGTGCAACAAGTCAGGTAGAAAGCCAGATGGGTGAAGCTCTCGGCAAGATGTATGTTGAGCGTTACTTCCCCGCATCTTCAAAAGAGCGTATGGAAAAGCTCGTAAAGAATCTGCAGATTTCTCTTGCTGAAAGAATCAAGGCTCAGGACTGGATGAGTGACGACACAAAGAAGGCTGCACTCGACAAACTCGACGCTTTCTACGTAAAGATAGGTTATCCAAATAAATGGAAAGATATGTCAGGCCTGACAATCGACCCCAAATTGTCTTACTATGAGAACGTACAGAACTGCCGCAAGTTCTGGAACGAGTGGGACATCAACTATCGTGCAGGCAAACCGGTTGATAAGGATGAATGGTTCATGACACCTCAGACCGTCAATGCATACTATAATCCGACAACCAATGAGATTTGCTTCCCGGCAGGAATCCTGCAGCGTCCTTTCTTTGATCCTGAAGCAGACGACGCATTCAACTATGGTGCCATTGGTGTTGTTATTGGCCATGAGATGACTCACGGATTCGACGATCAGGGACGCAACTATGACAAGAACGGAAATATGATTGACTGGTGGACAGCCTGCGACGCTGAAAACTTCAATAAGCGTGCACAGGTTTGCGTTGACTTCTTCTCTGCAATCAAAGTTCTGCCTGACCTAAATGCCAACGGTAAACTCACACTTGGCGAAAACATTGCCGACCACGGCGGTCTGCAGGTTTCATACAATGCATATAAGAACGCCACAAAGGACGCTCCTCTGAAAGAGATTGACGGCCTTACAGCCGACCAGCGTTTCTTCTTGGCTTATGCAGGCGTATGGGCTGCAAACATTACAGAAGAGGAGATACGCAACCGTACAAAGAGCGATCCTCACTCTCTCGGCGAATGGCGCGTAAACGGTGCACTGCCACATATCGACGCATGGTACGAAGCTTTCAACGTTAAACCTACAGACAAGCTTTATCTGCCGGCAGACAAACGAGTAAAACTTTGGTAATTTCACCTCAGTGGCAACATCGTTGAAGACATGTTGAATTAATCAAGCCTGAAAGTAGGCTGATGTATGATAGCCCCATGGAAACTTTCCCATGGGGCTTTTTTATATGACAAACTTCATCCCCACAAAAGTTTTTCGGTGCCGATCATACGCTATATCGTTTTTTTTATGTAAGTTTGCCACACGTTAATGAGAAAGAGAGAATAAAAAGATGCCATTACGAATACCAGACAAGCTGCCGGCAATAGACATTCTTAAGAAAGAGAATATCTTTGTCATGGACAGTTCCAGGGCTCACACGCAGGACATACGCCCTCTGCACATCGTCATATTAAACCTCATGCCTCTGAAGATTACGACAGAGACCGACTTGATACGTCTGCTGTCGAACACACCACTACAGATGGATATAACCTTCATGAAGCTTAAAAGCCACACCCCGAAGAATACTCCAATCGAGCACATGCTGGCTTTTTATAAAGATTTTGACGTTCTGAAAGACAAAAAGTTCGACGGAATGATAATTACCGGTGCACCGGTTGAGAACTATGCTTTCGAAGAAGTGACATATTGGGAGGAAGTAACTAAAATTTTTGCATGGGCACGCAATCATGTCACCAGCACATTATATATATGCTGGGCTGCACAGGCAGGGCTCTACTATCATTATGGCATACCCAAATATCCACTGCCAAAGAAGATGTTCGGTGTGTTCAAGCAACACACACTCATGCCGCTTTTACCCATATTCAGAGGCTTCGACGACTTTTTCTACATGCCACAGAGCAGACACACAGAGATACGCAAACAGGATATTGAGGCAACTTCAGGCTTACAGCTCATAGCCGAGTCAGCTGAAAGCGGTGTAAGCATAGTGATGGCCCGCGGCGGAAGAGAGTTCTTCATAACAGGTCATCTCGAATATTCACCTGATACACTCGACAAAGAATACCGCCGCGACATAGGCAAGCGTGACGATGTGGAAATGCCTGTAAACTACTATGCAGACGACAACCCGGACAATCCTCCGTTGGTGCGCTGGCGGGCTCATGCCAATCTCCTTTTCAGCAACTGGATTAACTATTACGTATATCAAGAAACCCCTTACGACATAAACAAAATTGAGTAAAGCTATAGAACTTTTGGCTCCGGCCAAAAACCTGGAATGCGGCATAGCCGCCATCGATCACGGAGCAGATGCCGTATATATAGGAGCAAGCCGCTTCGGAGCAAGAGCCGCAGCAGGCAATACCCTCAGCGACATCAAGGCACTATGCGAGTATGCCCACACGTTCATGGCCAAAGTCTACGTGACTGTGAACACCATTATCTATGACAATGAACTTTGTGCCACCAAAGAGCTTATATCGCAACTATATGAGGCTGGTGCAGATGCCATATTGGTACAAGATATGGCTCTAGCCTCAATGATTGCCTCTGGAGACGGACTTCCGCCTATACCCATCCATGCCAGTACGCAGACTGATAACCGTACAGCAGATAAGGTAAAATGGCTAGCCTCACAGGGATTCAGCCGTGTCGTACTTGCCCGTGAACTCTCGGCAACAGAAATCGCACAAATTCACAAAGCCGTGCCGGACGTCGAACTCGAAGTGTTTGTCCATGGTGCCTTGTGCGTAAGCTATTCAGGCCAATGCTACGCTTCGCAGTATTGTTTTGGACGCAGTGCCAACAGAGGCGAATGCGCCCAGTTCTGTCGTCTAAAATTCGATTTAGAGGATGAACACGGCAACGCCATTGAACGCGGACGCCACCTGCTGTCACTCAAAGACCTATGCCTCATAGACCGCCTCGAGCAACTGCTCGACAGTGGAGCTACATCGCTCAAGATTGAAGGCAGGCTAAAGGATATAACATACGTGAAAAACGTAACTGCAGCCTACAGCCGCAAGCTTAACGATATAATAGCCCACAGCAACGGACGCTACTGCCGCGCTTCGCTCGGCCGCAGCAATTATACTTTTGAACCAAATCTTGATAAGACATTCAGTCGAGGCTTCACCCACTATTTTGCAGATGGACGCAGCGCTGACATGAGTTCACCACTCACCCCAAAGGCTATAGGTCAGTATGTGGGCACGGTAAAGTCAATAAACCGCAACGATATTACCGTAGCTGGCACTGCAGCCTTTTCCAATGGCGATGGTCTGTGCTTTTTCAACGGAAATGACGAGCTGCAGGGATTCAGAGTCAACAGGGCACAAGGCAACACCATATTCCCTCAAAGGATGCCTTCCGGATTGAGTCGCGGCCAGGCTCTCTACCGCAACAGCGACCAAGCATTCGAGAAACTTCTTACGGGCAGAAGCGCTGAACGCAAGATAAACATAACAATGAGTCTGAAAGAATCTGCCCCAGGCAACATAATACTGATGGCAACTGCCGACAGTGTCAGTGCCATTACAGAGTTACAATGTGAGCCGCAAACTGCGCAGAAGCCACAGACCGACAATATTGTGCGTCAACTTACACGACTTGGTAACACACCTTTTAAGTGCACCGACGTGTCAGTTCCACAAGATGGAATAAAAACGTTTATACCATCGAGCCTCCTGTCTCACATGAGACGCGACATTATCCAAAAACTGGAGCAAGCCCTCAGACAGGCTACAGCAGACGCACGCACGGAGGCAAGTAGCAAGGCGGCAAATACAAAAACAGAAAAAGGCGGCAGCAACACATATCCTGCAGCCTATCCGTATCTGTATAATGTTGCCAACAACAAGGCGGCAGAATTCTACAAGTCGCAACAAACTAAAGCGATACCAGCCCCAGAGATCAACATGCCGCCACACGCCCTGCTTATGCAGTGCCGCTACTGCCTGCGTCATGCTATGGGCATATGCACACGCCAAGGGGCATACCCACATAGTCTCAAAGGTCCCCTATACCTGCGCATGACAGACGGCCGCCGTTTCAAACTGCAGTTTGACTGTGCACGATGCCAAATGAACGTCATTGCCGACAAGTAGATTTAATCCCGTCTCCTTCCCGACAAGAAACACTCGCAATACATAGCCATGCAACAAACAATAAACAAATACGCCGCTAAAGCCCTATACACCTGCATGCTGACAATCCTTGTGATACAGGCATCAATGCTGTCGTCATGCTATCACAACACGGGGCGCAGTAAAACCAAAACGGTAGCTACTGCACAGCCAGACACTGCCGCTTTTGAACGCACCCACCACTATTCGTTAAACTACAACTTCGTGGTGAAAGCCGACTCGCTCGTACTGCTGCGCCAGCAGCCAGAAGAATTGCTTAACGGTATGCATACCGACTCTGTATCCGTCTACAAGCACGACCATATCGTCGTTGCCGACATCAGAGTTATGCCATCTGCAACTGCTGATTCTGTATGGATACAAGTAGCACGTGACCAAGAAACCTTCGGTTGGACACGCGAGCAGATGCTATTGGCTTCAACTGTACCCAGCGACCCAATATCACAGTTCATATCAATATTCTCCGATACCCACCTTCTCATCTTTCTTATCGTCATCAGCACAATATCCGTGGCATATCTTATGCGCACCCTACTGCGCCGCAATGCTAGAATAGTTCACTTCAATGACATAGGCACATTCTATCCCACGCTGCTAGCCCTCACTGTGGCTACTGCTGCAGTCATCTACTCAAGCATACAGAACTTTGAGCCAGACACATGGCGCCATTTCTACTTCCATCCCACGCTCAATCCTCTAAATGTACCACCCGTCCTAGCTATCTTCTTGGCTGCCGTATGGACTATGCTCATTCTTTCTCTGGCTGTAGCCGACATTGTACGCCGCCTTTTGCCACCGGCGGAAGCTTTACTATACCTCTGCGGGCTGGCTGGCATCTGCGCCGCAAACTATATAATATTCTCTATAGCCACACTTTATTACATCGGCTATCCACTCTTGGCCGCATACACCTACTTTGCCGTAAAAATCTACTTCAAACGTGCTAAATGCAACTACACCTGCGGCAAATGTGGAGCAGGTCTAAGACACAAGGGTATTTGTCCACAATGCGGAGCAATGAACACGTAGACAAATAACTTAAGAATTGTAAAATGTAAGCAGATGTTTACGGCAAAAAACTAGGCCACTTTTACTTTAAAAGTGGCCTAGTTTTTTGCCGTAAACGATAGGTTAATAATTTGGAACCAAAGTATGTCATCAAACTTTCAGCTTATACAATAATTATTGTAAAAATTCATCACGCATTAAGCCAACACACATACTTTACTTTTATTTCTCAGACAAGAAAATCATATCACATTATTATCAGCAAATTTATCATATACCCAACATATCAATACGAAATCCTGCAATAATACAAATCATTATTACACTGTATCCACAACAATCAACCCATGCATTATAATCCATGCCAAATCATTTCGTTCCAGAGACCGATGATGCGCATTCAGATACAGATAGAGCTGCTTCAGTAATATTTGTATTGACATTTGCCCATGCTACATGTTATCTTTGCGAATAAAAAGCATACAAACTTAACAGAAAAAAGATGATTACGATTAGAAAAAACATGCTGCTGATTCTGTCGTCTGCCATTATGGCTGTATCGTGCAGTGGCAGACACGATGCTCCTGGCACGATACGCACTGTGGACGTGGCCACGGCTGAAAGTATGGCCGATACATCGGCCCGCAAGTATCCTTTCATATCTGAGCCCTACCGCACAGCCGAACTCGCCTTCAGAGTTGGCGGCCATATAGCCAAACTTGACGTTCAAGAAGGTCAGTTCTTCAGACGCGGAGAGGTGATAGCCGCACTCGACGCCCGTGACTTCATTGTAAGGAAAAGACGAGCAGCGGCAATATGCCGTCAGGCTAAGGCTGAATACGAGCGTACTACACGCTTATTTAAGGCCGGCAACATAGCCGAACAGGAGTATGAACGTGCAAGAGCCGATTATGAACGCGCAAAAGCTGACTATGACATGGCTGCAGATGAATTGGACCGTACACAACTCATAGCTCCTTTCAGCGGATATGTACAGACACAACATGTAGAACGCTATCAGGACGTGGCAGCAGGACAGCCAGTGGTTACGTTTATAGATATGTCACGCATAAAGGCAGAGGCCTACGTACCAGAAGACATAGCCGCACAACTACAACAGAACATAGGCGGCAGGACATGTCTGATAAGCTTTGACCGCATGAGCGGCAGGACATTCAGACCGGCAGAAACATATATAACACGTACCGCCACGGGTAACAATATGGCCTTTAAACTGACTGCATTGATAGACAATGGCAAATCACACCTGCCAGGCGGCATGTCTGGCAACATGCTCATTGGACAGACTTCAAATAAGTTTGTTGGAGTAGCCGTACCTCAGAAAGCAGTATGGAGTCCATCCTCTGGAGGCAGTTGTGTTTGGACGATAGACAACAGCGGACGGGTTAGCCGCCGTAACGTCGTCACAGGACGCCTTTTAGGCGGAGGTATGATAGAGATTTGTAGCGGTCTAAAAGCCGGCGAACGCGTGGCCACAGCAGGTCAAGCCATGCTCAATGAAGGCGACACCGTTGCCACACAGGCCGTTGCCAACCGGAAAGGAGGAATGCAACAATGAGAGACGCAGCTGAATTTTGCTTACGCAACAGAGCGCTGAGCTGGTTGGTACTGGCACTTGTGCTTGCGGGTGGTATAATTGCCTATGGCAACATGGGCAAACTTGAAGACGCCCCATTCACAATTAAACAAGCTGTAGTGACAACATCGTATCCGGGAGCCTCACCGGCTGAGGTTAGAGAGCAAGTGACAGACGTGCTCGAAGAATCAATACAGGAACTTGGCGAGCTCTATTATCTGAAAAGCGAAAACAGGGCAGGGCTGTCGAAGATTACCGTTTACGTGAAAAAAGAAATACGCGCTGCTGACATGCAGCAGTTGTGGGACAAACTGCGACGTAAGGTGAACGACGCCCAACCACATCTGCCAGCAGGAGCCGGTCGCCCTGTTGTAAACGATGACTTCGGCGATGTACTCGGAGTGTTCTACGCTCTAAGTTCATCTAACCATAGCTGGCGGGAGCTTGAAGACAAGGCAGACAGTCTAAAAAATGGTCTGCTGGGCATAAAAGATGTAGCCCGCGTAGAGCTGTTCGGACTGCAGGACCGCACCATAGACATTGAAGCCGATCCTTCGCTACTAGCAGCCAGCGGAATAACCATGTCTGACATAACAGCAGCATTCGACAGACAAAATAGAATTGTAGATGCCGGTGCTATAGAAACCGAACACAATCGCATAAGAGTAGAGGCTACCGGCAGTTTTGGCAGTCTTGAAGAGCTAGAGCAACTAACGATTGTAGGACGGGACGGAGCCTACATCAGGCTTGGCGAGGTAGCTCATATAAGCGAAGGTTACCGCCATCCCGCACGCAACCAAATGCGGACCGACGGACAGCCGGCCGTAGGTATGGCCATATCTACTGTGGCCGACGGCAATGTGGTTAATATGTCGGAGCGTGTTGCAGCATACATAGACAAAGCCAGACAAACACTGCCCGAAGGATACAATCTGCAGACAATATACGACCAAGGACATGAGTCGGCCGAGGCCAACGAGGGCTTTGTGCTAAACCTTATAATATCTGTAATAACAGTAGCTGGCGTACTACTTCTATTCATAGGGATAAAGAACGGCATACTAATAGGCAGCGGACTGGTTTTCTCTATCTTCGGCACATTGATATACATGTGCGCAACAGGTATTGCTCTGCAACGAATGTCACTTGCAGCCATAATAATAGCCATGGGTATGCTCGTAGACAACGCTATCGTGGTGTATGACGCGGCATTGGTAAACATGCAGCGCGGCATGCGCAAACGCCCGGCCATACTGTCAGCCGTGGGCACCACAGCCATGCCACTATTAGGTGCAACATTAATAGCTGTGCTGACATTTTTGCCCGTATACCTCTCTCCACACATAACGGGTGAAATTCTATCGTCTCTGTTCATCGTGATAGCAGTATCGTTGCTGCTTAGTTGGATTCTAGCCATAACGCAAAACGTGTTTTTCGTACAAGAGTTTGTGCGCCGTCCACGTCCTGATGAGCTCAAGGGGGAACTGTTCAGAGGCAGACTTTACGATATGTTCAGAAAAGCCCTACGCTTGACGATAAGCCACAGATATGCCGTTACTGCATGCCTTGTCACATTGCTCATTCTAAGCGCAGTTGCTTTCAAGCTCATCCCGCAGCAATTTATGCCATTGCTTAACAAGCAGTACTTCACCATAGACCTGTGGCTACCAGAAGGAACGCGCATAGAGCAGACTGCAGAACAGACACAAGCATTGGCTGACACGCTGAGACAACGCAAAGACATAAAGCACGTTTCAACATTTACGGGGCAGACGCCTCCACGCTACTATCTGGCCAACGCTGCTTACGGTCCTCAAAGCAACTATGCCCAGTGCCTGGTTGAAGCCGTCAGCCCTGAGGCTGCCAGAAACATGCAACAGAAACTGCAGAACGAAATATCACAATCTTTCCCTGATGCATTAGTACGCGTAAATAGCTTTGAGCTGAACTCTGTACCACAGGCCCTCATAGAGGCACGCTTCAGTGGCGATGATCCACGCGTACTCGATTCGCTGACCAATGTGGCAATAGAAATAATGAGACGCAATCCCAAGGTTATGAATGCACGCAATGAATGGGGCAACAAGGCCATGATGATGACCACTCCGTACAATCCTGTAAAAGCAGGAAGGCTTGGACTAGGAAAAGCCGACATGATGACCGCCGTGAAAAGCACTGCCGACGGAGTTGCAGTAGGCATATACAGAGATGCCGACAAGCAGGTGCCTGTGATGTTACACACAGACACCAAGGGCATGATATCACAAGACGCGTTGGGCGACCTGGCTGTATGGAACGGCACAAACTCAGCTCCGTTGGCACAGCTTGCAGACAGCATATGCACGGGATGGGAATGGCCGCTAATGAAAACATACAACAGGCGGCTGTCAATGGCAGCCCAATGTGACGTTAAGCACGGACACACTATGAAGGAAGTACATGCCGAAATACGCAACGAGATAGAACAGATAAAACTACCACCAGGTTACACCTTCTTCTGGGACTCGCAGTATAAGGACCAACAAGAGGCTATGGCCGCACTGACCAAATATTTTCCACTGGCCATAATATTCCTGGTGGTAATCCTCGTAATGCTATTCGGCAACTTCAAGCAACCGCTGATAATATTCCTTATTCTTCCACTCTCAATCATAGGCGTAGTTGTCGGCATGCTCGTCACGGGTTTCCAATTCGGTTTCTTCTGTATTGCCGGATGGCTCGGATTGCTGGGTATGATAATAAAAAACATCATCGTATTGCTCGATGAAGTCAATCTGCAGAGACGCGCAGGCGTACCACCATCTACGGCTATAGTTGAGGCAACTGTCTCGCGTACACGTCCGGTGCTCATGGCTGCCGCAACAACTGTATTCGGCAGCATACCACTGCTGTTCGACATTGTGTTCGGAGGCATGGCAGCAACAATCGTGTTCGGTCTTTCATTTGCCACACTGCTCACTCTCTTTGCCACTCCTGCCCTATATGCCATATTCTATCCAGAAGCAGCAAAGCAAGCCGAAGATACGACAGAAACATGTAAACATGCATAACAAGCAACAGACAAAGTATGAAAATAAAACATATAATAACAATATATGCAGCGTTGACTGCCATAAGCACAAACGTTGATGCTCAAGATGCGACCATGCTACAGGCATACCGCCGTCAGGTGGAAGCCTATAGCCACGACGTAAAAGTCGCCACACACGCATTAGAAGTATATAAAGAAAATGCAGCAGCGGCAAAAGCAGACTTAAAACCAAAGATTACGGGCAACGCCGACGCTAAATATACAGGTAATCCACTCGAACTGAACATAGCACTGCCGGGTACAGACGGCGGCCGCAGCTACACGTTCAGCGGCAGAAACACAAAATACGGTGCATCGCTGACAATGGCTCAACCAATCTACACGGGCGGACTGCTCAAGGCTTCCTACGGAAAGGCCAAAGCAGAAAGCGAGAATGCTGCATTCGAGAAAAAACGCATAACCAACAATCTTATATATCAAGCCGATCAGACATACTGGAACTATGTAGCAACACGCGAAATGGTAACAGTGGCACAGAGACATCGTGATGCCGCAGCCGCACTTGCAGAGGCTGTAGCATTACGTGTAAGCAACGGATATACCGGCCGCAACGATCTTCTGACAGCCGAAGTGCGTCTCAACGATGCCGAATATCAACTGCAGCGTGCGCTAACTGATGCCGAAAATGCTCGGCTTGCCCTAAACTCGCTGGCTGGTGTCGGTTCATCTGATATGATACCGGCAGATACCATGCTATGCCCCGATACAACAATACCTTCAACGGGGCAAAGTATATACAATCGTCCCGAAATGGCCATGGCGAGCAAACAAGTAGACATAAAAGGCTATGAGGCACGCATGGCCGATGCAGCCTACAAGCCGAACTTGTCTGTAGGCATCAACGGAAGCTACACATCACCTGGATACGACTTCAGGGCGGCCCCAGACCCCAACTATTCTGTATATGCTACACTAAGCATCCCTATATTCGAATGGGGAAAGAGGGGCAACACCCGACGTATGGGAAAACATGCCACAGCGGTAGCCGAGGAACAGATGAGAAGCACAGCCGACAGGCTGCAGCTTGAAGCAGAAACGGCTAGATGTAACTACACAAAGGCATGCGAACAGGTAAAACTGACAGCAAGCTCACTTCTCAAAGCAGAAGAAAGCCGCAGACTGACCACAGAAAAATATTATGAAGGAAGTGTGTCTGTTACAGACGTCATCAACGCTCAGATATACTACCTCGATGCATGTCGGAATCACATAGCATCAAAACTTGATGCCTGCATGGCCAAAAGCTCACTCGAATATGTGTACGGATATTGAAAATAATTTATTATTTTTGCATTCGCAGCGCAGTATTTCACCAAACAGGCATCCAAACGGCATGCTACTCCATATTGCCGGACACACACATGTAATATAAAAATATGACAACTAATGACAATAACCTGCAGCATGGATCGGTGCTCACCGACATACTTGTCTATTCTGCAATAGGCTGCTGCTCATACCTGCTGCTCATAATTTGCGGTGACATGCCGGCCATAAGTAGCCAGCACCTGACCACACCGGAAAGCATCATTGCCGTATTACTGCTGTTCAACGGTGTTGGTCTGAGCCTGCGCTTTGTCAACCGGCGCATGAGTGCGTCCTATCCCGCATGGATAAAAAAGCGCAGCCGCATGTTCACATTCCTTGCTATAGCAGCCGCAGCCCTACTCTGCTCTAATTATCTGCTGCTTGTGGCCACCAAAGTCATAGGTCACTCCCCAAGGCCGATGGCCTTGGCATGGCGAGGGGCCGGAGCACTGCTGGGCGTATGGCTAATAGAGTTGCTGGCCGTAAGTCTGTTCCTCATTAACAGGTTTTATGCCGACATAGCAGAACATCGCCGCAGGGCACGACAACTGGAAGATGCCTCAGCCAAAGCACAATATGCAGCTCTGCAAAGCCAGCTAAACCCCCATTTTCTATTCAACAGTCTGAATACACTCGTGGCTGAAATAGAATATAACCCAGCTGGTGCAGCCGAATTTACGCGCAACTTGGCCGACATATACCGCTACATTCTCGATTGCCACGAGAAACAAAGTGTAAGCCTCAACGAAGAAATTAGGTTTGCCCAAACCTACTTACAGCTACAAAGAGTGCGGCTAGGCGACTGCATACAACTTGAAACAAAGCTCGACAGTAGCGAGGGCTACATGCAACTGCCGCCACTGACACTACAGTTGCTAACAGAAAATGTTATAAAGCACAACATCGTTAACACGTCAAATCCCGCAACCATAAAACTATGGTGTGAAGAAAACGACGACTCACCCTGGCTGGCCGTAAGCAACACACTGACACCCAAGCCTGTAATTGGCACCTCAGGACATGGACTTCAGAATTTGTCAAAGCGTTGCAGACTGCTATGTGGACGTGACATACGCATCATTGCCGACAACAATACTTTTACCGTAAAAATCCCCATGATATATGACTAACATTACTGCTGCAATAATAGACGACGAGTTGCCGGCAGCCCGCCTGCTCTTTAGTATGGTGAACAAGATAAGACCAGAATGGCACACACATATCGTGCCTGGCAGCATAAGCGAAGCCTCCCTGTGGCTCGACCACTCAGGCGTCCGTCCCGATATAATGTTTCTCGACATACAACTCTCTGACGGCACATCGTTCGGACTCGTAGACAAGCTGCCGACCGAATGTATGATTGTATTCACCACAGCCTACGACGAGTATGCACTGAGGGCATTCGACCTTAACAGTATTGACTACTTGCTAAAGCCTATACGCGTTGAGCGTCTTGAGACTGCAATAGCTAAATTTGAACGCTACCACAACGCCGGACTTCTTGGCAGCCTCAGCAAATATCTTGCAAGAGCGATGCACGAAGACGCTGCTAATACATACCGCGAACGTCTGCTTGTGTCGGCAGGCCGGAAACTTTACACATTGCAAATAGACGACGTTGCATACTTCCGCTCGGAAGACAAAATAACAATAGCCACCACATGGCCCGGAACTGAGCACATCGTAGACCCGCCATTGAGTAGCCTGGAGCAGCAACTCGACCCGAAAAACTTCTTCAGAGCAAACCGACAGTTTATCGTCTCGGCAAAATCTGTGAGAAGCATAGAGCCCTACTTTGGCGGACGCTGGGCCATGAAAACATCACCCAACTGCAAAGAGCCAATCATTATAAGCCGTGAAAAAGCCTCTGCACTTAAAGTGTGGCTCAATTCATAGGAACAATGCACAAAAGAACTAAAAGCAACAACCATCTGGCACATCATCAATACATAAAATAAAGCACTTACAACAAGCGGACACACAAACTTGGTTCGCCTGTTACTATAAACCAAGATTTGTTACTGCCAAAAAGATGACCTGATTCTGGCAGTAACAAACATTGATTTAAAATGAGATTATCACACTATGTCTACACATTATTGGCGTCGCTGCGGCATAAACCTTTCCTGCATATACTGAAATAGCATAAACAGCGGAGGAACAACAAAAAGCAGGGCCACCGTGCCCACGAGCATTCCACCCACCGTACCTACGCCTATGGATATATTGCCATTAGCACCAACACCCGTAGCAAACATCATGGGTAACATACCGAAAATCATTGTGAGCGATGTCATAAGTATAGGTCTGAGGCGTACGCCAGCAGCCGAAATTGCAGCCTGAGCTATCGACATGCCGGCACGACGCCGCTCCGAGGCATACTCGGTAAGCAGGATAGCCGTTTTTGAAAGCAAACCGATGAGCATTATAAGACCGGTCTGCAAGTATATGTTATTTTCCAGACCGAAAATCCTAGCAAACATGAAGCTGCCGGCAAGGCCAAACGGCACGGACAAAATGACAGCCAAAGGAATGAAAAGACTTTCATATAGAGCGCAGAGAATAAGATAGATAAACACAACACACACAACAAACACCAATGTGGCCGTATTTCCTGCGGCAGACTCCTCGCGCGACATACCTCCAAACTCATAACCATAGCCCGTAGGCAAAGTCTTGTCTGCCACCTTCTTTATAGCCTCTATGGCCTGGCCAGAGCTGTATCCTTGAGCTGCCGAGCCGTTTACCTGTATGGCAGAAAACAAATTGAAGCGTGTGAGCACTTCTGAGCCATAAACTCTTTTGAGCTTTAAATACTGGCTTATAGGCGACATTTGGCCGTCTGAGTTTCGCACAAACATATTATCTAGTGAGCGTGTGTCGAGCCTGAACTCAGGCGGTGCCTGCACCATTACGCGGTAAAGTTTTGAGAAGCGGTTCATATTTGAAGCATAGCTGCCGCCAACGTATCCGGAAAGCGTGCTGAGCACATCGACTGGTGACACTCCGTTACGTTTGCATCGCGCGGCATCGACCTCTACGAGATACTGTGGAAACTTGGTGTCAAATGAAGTTGTCGCACGGCCTATCTCGGGACGGCGGCTCAAAGAGTCAATAAACAGGCGCGTATATTTTAACAACTCATCTGTGGTGCCTCCCTTCTGGTCCTGCACATATACCTCAAATCCGCTACTTGTACCGTATCCAGGAATCATTGGACGCGTAAAGGCAATGATGTCAGCACCCGATATAGGAGCCGTAATGCGCTGTATCTCGCTTATCACAGCATCCAGAGCATCCTCCTTGTGAGTACGCAGACTCCAATCTTTAAGACGTATCGTGAACATTCCGTTGCAGGCACCCTGACCGCTCAAAGTAGAGTTGCCCGTAGTATTCGACTGCAACTCAATCTGCGGTATAGTGCGCAGGCAACTATCCACCTGCTCCATCACCTTACGGGTTTGGCTTACGCTATTGCCCGGCGATGTACGCACATCAACAAACACCGTGCCCATATCCTCATTGGGCACAAAGCCGGTTTTTGTGGTTGCCATGAGTATGGCAAAGCCAACACAGGCAATAACCAGCAATAATCCGGCAAACCATTTACGCCGGAGCATAAAGGCTACTCCTCTTTTATACTTCATGACAAGACGGCCAAATGCTGTGTCGAAAGCTATATGGAAACGCGACGAAAAACTTAACTTGCTTCCGTTAGAAGCATCGGCATGTGGAGTCATTATAAGTGAGCACAAAGCCGGACTCAACGTCAACGCATTGACCAGCGATATGGCAACAGCAGCAGCCATAGTAAGTCCAAACTGAGTGTAGAATGTACCCGTGGTACCTCCAATGAAACTCACAGGAATAAACACAGCCATGAAAACAAATGTTGTAGTGACGAGCGCCGACGTGATACCGTCCATGGCATCGACCGTGGCAAGATATGAAGAACGGTAGCCCTCGTCGAATTTGGCCTGAACGGCCTCTACAACCACGATGGCGTCGTCTACTACAGTTCCGATTACAAGCACCAACGCAAATAAAGTAAGCATATTCAGGCTGAAGCCTGCCACATAGAGAAAGGCAAACGTACCGACCAGCGACACTATGATTGAAAGTGCGGGGATGAATGTTGAACGCAGACTCTGAAGGAATACATAGACAACAAGCACCACAAGTACTATTGCCTCGACAAGCGTTTTTATGACGTTCTTAATTGAAGCATCAAGAAAATCCTTCGTACTCATCAAATCTACTATCTTTATACCCTTTGGCAACGTTTTGGATATTTCGTCCACGGTACGGTCAATCTCTTCTATTATCTCATTGGCATTTGACCCTGAGGTCTGAGCTATCATGATGTTACAACCTGGATGACCGTTAACTTCGTTAATGTAATCATAAGCTCTAGTTCCCAGTTCTATAGTGGCAACATCTTTTAGTCGCAGCACTTCCCCACCAGGAAGCGACTTTATCACAAGATTTTCATAATCAACCTCATTCTCATAACGTCCTCGATACTTCAGCACATACTGGAAAGTGTTACTTGCCTCAGCACCCAAAGTGCCTGTGGCGGCCTCCACATTCTGCTCGTCAAGCACTTCAGCAATGTCAGCCGGCACAAGTCCATACTGTCTCATTTTACTGGGATTTAACCATATACGCATGGAATATTCGTATCCGAATACATTAACTTCACCAACACCGGCAATACGCGAAAGACGCGGTTCGATATTAATCTTCATATAGTTGGTAAGGAAAGCCTCATCAAACGAATCGTCAGGACTATAAACAGCCAACTGCTTGATGTTACTTGTCTGACGTTTTCGCACGGTAATACCACTCTTTGTCACCTCTGCCGGCAGCAGTCCTTGTGCTGTGGCAATACGGTTCTGCACGTTGACTGTGGCCATGTCAGGATCTGTTCCCTGGCGGAAATATACACTGATTTTGGCAGAGCCATTATTAGATGACGTTGAAGTCATATAGGTCATATTTTCAACACCGTTGAGTGCTTCCTCCAGCGGCACCACCACGCTCTTCTGCACGGTTTCAGCATTAGCACCACTATATGTAGCCGAAACACTGACCGTAGGTGGTGCAATCTCAGGAAATTGTTCGATAGAAAGCTGCAATAGGCCTATAATTCCAAGAATGAATATCAGCACGGATATTACTCCGGCCAGTATAGGCCGGTCGATGAAAGTTTTTATTTTCATTGGCAATCCTTATTTTTTTGTGGAATCAGACTTCTTTCCCGTGCTAACCACCGTACCCTCACGCATCAGTCCTGCGCCCTCCGCAATAATGACATCACCCGGTTCCAGTCCGGATAGCACAATATAGTTTTTCCCATCGTTATATTTATAAATTGTTATAGGGGCAGACTTTGTCTTGCCGTCAACAATCTTCCACACAAACACCCTGTTCTGAAGCTCATATGTAGCCGACTGAGGTATCACAATACAATTCTTATGCACGGACGGAACTAATACAGAAGCACTGCCACCATTGCGCAACAGATGTCGGGGATTGCTGAAAACAGCTCTAAATCCAATAGATCCAGTCTCCGAATCAACGGTACCGCCAATAGCATCAATACGTCCCTGTAGATTGTATTTGTTGCCATTACTCATAGTCAACCCGACCGGAGGAAGTTTTTTCTTAGCCTCATCAAGTGAACCATACTCCTCTATAAGATCAAGCATCTGTGTCTCAGCCATAGAGAAATAAGCATAAATCTCTGAATCATCAGATACGGTTACAAGCGGTTCTTCAATAGTACTGCCAACCAATGCACCGACACGATAAGGTATCATACTTGCAACACCATCAACAGGACTCTTCACTTCTGTATAAGACAAGTCATTAGTGGCACGTGTAAGTTCAGCCCGGGCTTGAGCTACAGCTGCCTTGGCCTCCCGTAAAGAGTTAACGGCTGTCTGCCTGTCATAATCTGATACAACATTTCTCCTGCAAAGTTCCTCTTTACTATCTGCCGTTAGTTTGGCCGTACACAACTTTGCCTCCGCACTCTCCAAATTAGCCTTTGCCGTACTGAGCGCAGCCTTATATGGCACCTGATCAATGACAAACAGCACCTGACCACGTTTAACGGCATCTCCCTCATTTATACGTATGTCTGTAATCGTGCCACTGACCTGCGGACGCACCTCAACAGCCTGACGCCCTTGAAGTGTTGCAGTATAAGCAGATTGCAACATAAAGTCTCGACGCGTAACAGTAAGCGTCTTATACTCCTCGCCATGAGTAGCCTGTTTTTTATCATCACAAGCACAGAACAATGACATACTACACACAACGAGCATAATACTTGTTTTAATTTCCATTTTGTATTTCTATAAAATAAAAAACTAAAGTTACTAAATAAGGGCCGCTCAAGACATACAACAAATAACAGCCCTCTATGTCCGGGTGCATATAAGCAAAAAAAGTAGTTGCTTTTTTCCTTACAAAACTGCATTGCCGGCCATTCAGTTGATGCAAATTTATGAACAATGAGTCTTATGATAAACTATGTGGTGACAAACAGCCTATATGTGGTGACAAACGACACATGGAAAACAATAGACCGTTCAATAAAATGTATTACCTTTGCAATGATCGTAAAACAAAATAAATATGTGAACCATCCGCTGCACAATAAAAGATATAAACCATGCGGACTGAATACATTAACATCTGAAAACAAATCTCATATGAAGAATAATCACATTGCATTGTATATAGACCTTTTATTCTGCTTAATTATAATGCCATTGACCATAATGCTGCTTCCTGTTGACCGTTGGATTGTGCACAACACGGCCTTCCTGCTCACACTGATAGCCTATATATACATTATTTACTTCATATACCGATGGGTATGCCTACCAAAACTCTTCATGCAGAAAAAATACATACGCATAGCCGGATTACTACTCACTTTAACTGCAACAACATGGCTGTTCACTTATTTTCCTGTACCATCAGACCATACAGGCTCACCACGGCAAATGGAAGCCAGAATGAATATGCGCACACAAACAATATGGTTCTTTTTTCTCATGGTAACCGGATTTTCGCTTGCAATCGAACTGACATTCGAACTATTTAGACAAATACTGGCAAAACAGGAAATTGCCGCAGAGAAAAACAAAGCAGAACTGGCACTCTACAAAGCACAAATAAACCCACACTTCATGTTCAACACTCTCAATATGCTTTATGCACTTGTACTTTCTGGTTCTGATAAAACAGAATCTGCCTTCGTGAAATTTTCAAATATTCTGAGATACATGTATGCACAAACACATTCAGAAAACATTCCCATAGGACAGGAAATAGAATATATCAGGCAATATACTGATTTGCAGAAACTCAGATTAAACCATCATACAAGGGTTACACTAACAGCCAAAACCGACAACGAAACGACTCCTGTACCATCTATGATATTTATCACTTTTGTAGAAAACGCATTTAAGTATGGCACATCAGCAGACACTGACAGCAACATCCAAATAAACATATGCCTAAAGAACGGTCTGCTAAGTTTCGATACTGTCAACAATATTATAAGACACTTAGATTCAGAGCACGAAGGCATTGGGATAGCCAACTGCCGAAAACGACTTGAACTATTATACCCAGGGCGATACGAGCTTGAAAATGGGCCAACAGGGAACGTATATATAACAAAACTAAAAATACAACTGTAATGAAAAATATAAGTTGCATTGCCATTGACGACGAGCCCATGGCATTGCTCGTTATCGAACAGTTCTGCCAACGTCGCGGTGGCATAGAACTAACGACATACAGCGAACCTCAAAACGGCATAGACGAAATTATAAGAACCAAGCCACAACTTGTGTTTCTTGACATACATATGAGCAGTATAAACGGCCTGGACATAGCCCGCAACATACCTCACGAAACATGCATCATATTCACAACAGCACATGCTCAGTATGCTCTAGAAGGGTTTAATCTCGATGCCGTAGACTATCTGCACAAACCTTTCGCCTATGAACGTTTCTGCCGTGCTGTAGATAAAGCTATGCGACGAATGAGCACAACCTCAGTAAATCCACAACGCCACATCACAGTAAAACAAGAATACTCAAACGTAAACATTCTGCTAAACGACATCCTCTATATAGAAGCTTTAGGCAATTATGTAAAAATTGTCAAAGCCACGGGAGGAAATGTACTTACACGTACAAACATGAAAACATTAATGCAGATGCTTCCACAAGAAGCATTTGTGAGGATTCATCGTTCATACATAGTTCCGTTGAATAAAATTAATAGTTTTACAAGACACAACGTATTCATAAATGGTACAGATTCCCCCTTACCTATAGGCCACCAATACGCAAATGAATTATCGGAGCGCATCCTGCACCATTCTCATCTGATATAGAAATTCTCCGTCAAGCTGCTGTACCATTCTGACCGCGACATATCATCATTATTAATACATTCTTCTGTTTGTTCAATCCTGTCTGCAGGATGCTTACGATATGCCAAAAGATAACGGCTGACGGGCTTACGTGGTATGGTTCTAATGGCACAGATCCTTGAAGGGAAAAGACCTGCCATGGCTGCTTCGGCATCAATGGCCGTGCGCAGTGCGGCTGGTATGACAACAGAGAACTCGCCATCGTCGGCCAATAACCGTGATGCACCGCTCACAAGTTCAGCATGGGTAAGTGTGTCGGCATGACGTGCCATGGCCTTTTGCCCGTCTCTGTTTTTCAGCGAATTGACGAAAAACGGCGGATTGCATACTATAGAACCGAACTGCCCTGCACAGAACTCTTGTAAAGGTTTTTCTATTATGGTTATCCTGTCGCTGAATGCAGAATTAGATACATTGATACGCGCTTGTACGACAGCGCCGGCATCAACGTCAATGGCAACAATCTTCCCCGATGGATATCGTTGAGCCATGAACAAGGCAATTAACCCAGAGCCCGTACCAATATCCAAGATAGTATCGCCACCACGTGCCCATGCTCCAAGCAGCACCCCATCTGTACCCACCTTCATGGCACACCTGGTATGCTCTACTGTAAACTGTTTGAATCTGAAATAATTATTTGACATGATGTTCCGATTATTTGCATCTTATCAGGCTTAAGCCATTAAAGCACTAAAAACATATAAGATGACTGATAGCTTTTATTTTCGCGAATAAAAAAGACGCTTTCGAACGCTCAATATTCGTCCATAACCCCTAAGCCGTCAGCCATCCAAACAATCATTTTTCCGGGTCCTCGATGACACCATGCATAATATGGTATAAGCTTTACAGTGCGATTAGCAGTGTTTATGCGTCCGTCTGGCGTTTGATCCAACAAAGTACCTCTTGCCGTTATCATCTTTATGCCGCCCAAAAGTCCCAGACTGTCGGTCACAGTCATAGAACTGTCAGCGTCGAAAACAAAACGGAATAAATCATAATCATTATCAGCCCATTCTGCACAATACACAAGAGGCCCTCGCTCAACAGCAATACGACCATGACAGGCAGCAACCTTATCATCCGCCTTCACGATACGAGGCTTCATATCAAAATGTACGTCTATGCAGTCACCACGCTTCCATTTCCTGTCGATGACAAAATATCCGTCAATCAACTCTGCCGCAACATTTATACCATTTACAGTAACAGAATATTTCAGACTCAAGCCATCTGCATAGCTGTAAAGGCCACCCGGTGTAACCTGACCGCGTACCCATCCCGGCACTCTTATCCTGATACAGAACTTTCCGGCACTGTTGTTCACGACATTGAGCCGCACATCGCCGTCCCAAGGATATTTGGTTTCCTCACGCAACACAACCTCACCTTTTCCGACAGAAATAGTCGAGGTGTTGTCAGCAAACAGGTTTACATAAACATCGTTATCCCTTACAGCATACATATATCCTGGTACTGATGGTATAAACCTGCAAAGATTACTAGGACAACATGCACATCCGAACCAAGGCTGACGCTCAAGCGTATTGTCGGCGTTAAACCTGTATTTGCCATCTGAAGCCAGCGGATTGGGATAAAAGAACCTGCCGCCGTCAATGCTCATGCCACTTATAACGCCGTTATACAACGTACGTTCCAGACAGTCTATATATTTTGAATCACCATGCAACATGAACATTCTCTGGTTTAAATACACCATTGCAATGGCCGCACACGTCTCGTTGTACGCCGTAAGATTCGGTAGTTCATAATTCCGTCCGAAAGCCTCACCGTCATGCAAGGCTCCCACTCCACCCGTTATATAATACTTTTTAGCAACAATGTTGTTCCATATATCATCTATTGCCTTGATATAGGCCGAATCACCTGTAAGTGCAGCCACATCTGCCATACCTGAATACATATAGCCCGCACGGACAGCATGACCTACAGCCTCATGTTGTTCTACAACAGGCAGATGACTCTGACTATAAGAATTTCTGACCTTTGTCTTCCCTCTATAGTCGAGAAAAAACTTTGCCTCGTCAAGATATTTCTTTTCACCCGTGAGTACGTAAAGACGGGCCAATGCCATCTCAGCTATCTGATGTCCTGGCACTACACATGCCTGACCATCAGAAGGTCCAACCTCGCGGACGACACAGTCTGCATAGCGCCGGGCTATATCCAAAAATTTCGTTGAACCTGTGGCCTGATAATGTGCACATGCAGCGTCAACCATGTGGCCAAGATTATACAGTTCGTGGCTCAGCACTTCTTCATTGCTCCAACGCTCCTTGCCCGCCCATCTATGCGGATTTTTCGGGTTTATGGTACGCGCTGTATAAAGATATCCGTCGGCTTCCTGCGCAGCAGCTACTATATCAAGCACACTGTCTATATATTCCACAAGTTTTTTATCCGGGAAAGTCTGAAGCACGTAACTGGCCCCTTCAATGGTTTTATATACATCTGTATCGTCAAACGAAAACCCCATAAATGACGACACATCATAACTGTCATTTGGATGAGCAGCCTTAACAAAGTTATCATATCGGCCTTCTGTCTTACATTTACTGAAAGCCAAAGGTATCGTGACATCACGCACAGCCTTTATCCTGCTACCCCAAAAAGAATTTTGGCTTATCTTCACAGATGTAAACGGCACCTGTCTTACTGAATAAAAATATTTCTTTATATTTCCGGCAACTCCACGGCAAACCATAGAAGATATAACCAATGAAGCCAACAAAACTCTTTTATTCAACATGGTATATTCAAATAATAACGTATATAAACGAAAAATTATCTTTAATATGCAAAATTAAGTTATTTTATACAGACAGCAATAATATGTTTTTAATTTAACACAAAAAATGCCGACAACTTAAATATGCCATAAAAATTTGTTATGCACCGGCTGCCGTAAAACATGACCCTAAAAATCGTAACATTTCACGCCATCAATATTTCGAATCAAATAGTACCCGCCACTATTTTATTCATTTTATAAGAACAGCAACTCTTTTTATTACAAAATATAAGTGATAGAGTTTTGAAGCAAAACTCAGCCATTTTTGCATGAAAAACGGCAAGTTTCTGAATCAGAAATCAATGGTTTTCCAATCATGATACATATTAATTAAATGAAAATAATTACTGGGTATCAATATTATATCAATTAAAATGAGTAAATTTGCACCCCAATAACGAATTGCAAATTATGAGAAAAGATATAAACAACGCATTTTCTATGATAGCAGACTACGAAGGAGATGTTGCCAAACTTTTTGAAGAGAGCATTGACGGTGACGTACCCGTATTAGCCACAAGAAATTTGGTATTATTTCCGGGAGTAGTTTCGCCGGTGTTGATTGGCAGGATTCAAAGCCTTAACTTGATAAACCATCTAAAAGAAAATCAAAATTCCATATTCGCTATATTTTGTCAGAAAGACTCTGACCAGGAAAATCCGTCTCTGAAAGACTTATACGAAATTGGAGTATATGCCAAGATTATACGTGTATTAGAGATGCCTGGCGCCGGCAACAATCTTACTGTCATTGTACAGGGCCTTGGACGCTGCAACCTCTCTGACATAAAGAAAACCCAACCTTTCATTGTTGGAACGGTAACAAATGCACCGGAAGAAATCCCGTCTTCTGACGACAAGGAGTTTATGGCTGCCGTTGATGACCTTAAGAACACATCAATAGAATATGTTAAGAAAAACGAGGATATACCAGATGAAGCCCAGTTTGCATTACAGAACATCAACAATGCAGTAATACTGTTGAACTTTATCTGTACCAGTCTGCCATTCAGCGTTGAAGAAAAAATAAAGCTCTTAAAGGCCAACACACTGAAAAACAGAGCATTAAAAATGCTGAAAATAATATATCGCGAGTTGCAGCTTTTAGAGATAAAGCATAATATCAGAACTAAGACACGTGAGGATATTGACGAACAGCAGCGAGAATATTTCCTTCAGCAGCAAATCAAAAACATCAAGGAAGAATTAGGCAATGGCGATACTTATCCTGAACGTAAAGAGCTGCTCGAAAAGGCCAAGAATAAAAAATGGCCTGAGGATGTTGCTAAGACTTTCAGCAAAGAATTAGACAAGCTTGACATTCTGAATCCGCAAAGTCCGGAATTCAGCGTACAGCTGACATATCTGCAGACCATGGTAAATCTGCCGTGGGGATATTACACCCAAGACGACCTTAACCTTAACCGCGCTGAAAAGATATTGGACAAGGACCATTATGGCATGAAAAAGGTTAAAGAGCGCATCTTGGAATATATGGCTGTGTTAAGTTTAAGAAAGGATCTTAAATCACCGATTATATGTCTTTACGGCCCTCCCGGAGTAGGTAAGACGAGTCTGGGAAAAAGCATAGCCAATGCCATGAAGCGAAAATACGCACGCATATCTCTGGGTGGTCTGCATGATGAGGCCGAAATCAGAGGTCACAGAAGAACGTATATCGGAGCCATGCCCGGCAGAATAATAAAGAACATACAAAAGGCTGGTTCGTCCAATCCTGTATTTATTCTGGATGAAATTGACAAGATTACACAGAACACCGTAAATGGCGATCCCGCATCAGCGCTGCTTGAAGTTCTTGATCCGGAACAGAATCATGCATTCCACGACAACTATCTTGATGTAGACTATGACTTGTCGAAAGTGCTGTTCATTGCAACTGCCAACGATTTGAACACCATTCCGCGCCCACTGCTCGACCGTATGGAGTTGATTGAAGTGAGCGGATACATCACAGAAGAGAAGGTTGAGATAGCCAAGAGGCATCTTATACCAAAGGAAAAAGAGAATACAGGCCTGGCTGACGAGAAAAAACTCACGTTCAGCAAACAGGCTATTGAGAAAATAATTGAACAATATACAAGAGAAAGCGGAGTAAGACAACTGGAAAAACAAATTAACAAGTCGCTCCGCAAGCTGGCATACCTGAAAGCGAAGGAGGCAACACTGCCATACTATAAGATAACGCCCAAAGAAATTGAGTCGCTATTAGGCAATCCGCCATTCTATCGCGACATATACCAAGGCAACGATTATGCAGGAGTTGTAACCGGTCTTGCATGGACAAGTGTAGGGGGCGAGATATTGTTTATCGAAACGAGCCTGAGCAAAGGAAAGGGTTCTAAGCTCACGCTTACAGGAAACTTGGGAGATGTCATGAAAGAATCTGCCATACTGGCTTTAGAGTATGTAAAAGCCCACGCAGACAAACTTGGCATTGACTATCGTATATTCGACCACTGGAACATACATATACACGTCCCCGAAGGTGCAACGCCTAAAGACGGCCCTTCAGCAGGTATTACAATAGCAACATCTCTTGCATCGGCACTTACTCAGAGAAAAGTACGCAAGAATACGGCCATGACAGGAGAAATAACTCTGCGTGGAAAAGTGCTGCCTGTCGGCGGTATTAAAGAAAAGATTCTTGCCGCAAAACGAGCCGGTATAACGGAAATCGTTATGTGCAAAGACAATAAAAAAGATATTGAAGAAATATCACAGGAATATATTGACGGGGTTAATTTCCATTTTGTTGAAAATGTTCAAGACGTCTGGGACTTTGCCCTGACTGAAGAGAAAGTAAAGAACCCAGTAACATTTGATATAGAAGATTAAACATATATGTTATTTGAATTACAGCATACAGACACCGGCAGCGATGCACGCGCAGGACTAATAACCACAAGCCACGGACAGATAGAGACTCCGATTTTTATGCCCGTTGGTACATGTGGCAGTGTAAAAGGCGTACATTTCAGTGAACTCAAAGAAGAGGTGCAAGCCCAAATTATCTTGGGCAACACCTATCATTTGTATCTTCGCCCCGGACTTGACATTTTAAAATCTGCCGGTGGACTGCACAAATTCAATACTTGGGACAGACCGATTCTGACTGACAGCGGCGGATTCCAGGTGTTCTCACTTACAGGAATACGCAAGCTCAAAGAAGAGGGCTGCGAATTCCGTTCGCACATTGACGGCTCAAAGCACTTTTTTACGCCGGAAAATGTCATGGACACCGAAAGAATTATAGGCGCTGACATCATGATGGCTTTTGACGAGTGTCCTCCCGGCCAAAGCGACTATCAGTATGCCAAGAAAAGCCTAATGCTAACACAAAGATGGCTTGACAGGTGTATCAAACGCTTTAATGAAACCGAACCGCTATATGGATACGAGCAGACCCTGTTCCCCATTGTTCAAGGCTGTACATTCAAGGACCTGCGCCGTGATGCTGCCAAATTTGTTGCAGACAAAGGAGCAGACGGAAATGCTATCGGAGGATTGGCCGTAGGCGAACCGACGGAAGTCATGTACGAGATGATTGAAGTCGTAAACGAGATATTGCCAAAGGACAAGCCAAGATACCTGATGGGAGTTGGCACACCACAAAATATTCTGGAAGCCATAGAACGCGGAGTTGACATGTTTGATTGTGTCATGCCGACAAGAAACGGCAGGAACGCCATGCTGTTTACATATAATGGTACAATGAACATGCGAAACAAGAAATGGGAAAAAGATTTTTCACCAATCGATCCTGACGGATGTCATGTAGATCAGATATATTCTAAAGCATATTTACATCATCTGTTTAAGGCTCAAGAGCTGTTGGCCATGCAGATCGCAAGTATTCACAACCTGGCCTTCTACCTTCGCCTTGTAAAAGATGCACGTAAGCATATAATATCCGGAGATTTCGTTAAATGGAAATCATCGGTAATTGACCAACTTGGCAAACGCATATAACACTTACGATGAAAATAAAGAACATCAGAAGATTTAGGAGAATATTAAAATTATTGAGATGGATGAAAGTTCATCTTAAATGGTTATTCGCCTTATTTTCATGGTTAGGTAAGAAGCTTAACTGGATGAAATACCTCAATCCGTTCAGACATCTGAAGATACTGGATTGGTATATCATAAAGAAGTTCATTGGCACATATTTCTACTCAATTGCTCTCATTATTTCAATTTCCATTGTATTTGATATTAATGAGAACTTGGCAAAATTCACGCAATACCATGCTCCGATTAAAGCCATTGTGTTTGATTATTATATGAACTTTGTGCCGTATTTTGCCAACCTGTTCAGTCCGCTGTTCGTTTTTATCGCAGTAATATTCTTCACTTCAAAGCTTGCCGGTAATTCAGAGATCATATCCATGCTTGCCGCCGGTGTAAGTTTTAAGCGGCTAATGCGTCCATATATGGTTTCTGCAGCAATCATTTCTGTTATGACATTCTTTTTGGGAGCATATATAATTCCCAAAGGAACCATCATCAGGCAGAACTTCGAATCAATGTATAAAAACAAGAAAAAGATAACAGCTGCAGAAAACGTACAGTTGCAGGTAGGCAAAGGTGTTATTGCCTATATTCAGCATTATGACAATAATCTAAAGAAAGGCTATGGATTCTGTCTTGATAAATTTGAAAACAAGAAACTGGTAAGCCACCTTACTGCAGCCGAAATACAATATGACACAATATCAGATACGAAATATCATTGGAAAGTCAGCAACTGGAGAATACGCCAACTGAAAGGACTACGTGAAACCATCACCAGTGGTGCCAGTAAGGACACAACGATTATGATGGAACCTACAGACCTTGTATTCTCTAAAGGACAGCAGGAAACATTCACCAGCCCGCAACTTAGAGACTACATCACCAAACAGATTGACCGTGGTTCTGGAAACGTTGTGCAATATGAAGTGGAATACCATAAACGTATTGCAACGTCATTTGCTTCATTTATTCTAGCAACTATAGGTCTTTCATTATCATCAAGAAAAAGAAAAGGCGGCATGGGAATGTATCTTGGCATAGGACTGGCCCTCAGCTTTACATACATCATGTTACAGACAGTTTCTGCAACATTTGCGATAAACGCAAATACCCCCCCTATGCTAGCTGCATGGATTCCGAATATAGTTTTCACAATAGTGGCATATTTCTGCTACCGTAAAGCCCCTAATTAATAAATATGGATTTTTACAATTTAGATTTAAGCGATAACACCCTTGATGCAATCGACGACATGAGGTGGACAACATGTACGCCCATACAGGAAGAGTGCATCCCCGAAATACTTGAAGGAAAAGATGTTCTTGGAATAGCCCAAACCGGAACTGGCAAAACTGCGGCATACCTTCTTCCTATATTGAGCCGTCTTGACGAAGAAAATTTCCCGGCCGACTCAATAAACTGTGTAATTATGAGTCCAACAAGAGAACTCGCACAACAAATTGATCAGGCGATGCAAGGATTCTCTTATTATATGGAGGATGTAAGCAGTGTTGCTGTATATGGAGGAAACGACGGCAACAGATATGAGCAAGAGAGTCGTAGCATGAAAATGGGTGCAGACATAATAATTGCAACACCTGGCCGCCTCATAAGCCACATAACGATGGGAAACGTCGATTTCAGTAAGGTGTCTTTCTTTGTATTGGATGAGGCAGACAGAATGCTTGACATGGGCTTTTACGATGATATTCTGTCAATAACAAAGCTGTTGCCGAAGACATGTCAGGTAATAATGTTCTCTGCTACGATGCCGAACAAAATAGAGGAATTGGCTAAAACAATATTAAAGAATCCGACTATTATAAAATTAGCAGTAAATAAACCAGCTGAAAAAATAAAGCAGATTGCATGTGTCTGTCATGAAAATCAAAAGCTAGGCGTTTTAAAGGATATATTCAAAAAATACGGGCATAAGAGAGTTATCATATTCTCAAGCTCAAAACTGAAAGTAAAAGACATAAACAAGACACTCAGATCAATACATATTAATAGCGGAGAAATGCATTCAGACCTCTCACAAAGCGAAAGAGATGAGGTTATGTTTATGTTTAAAAGTGGACAAATTGATGTGCTTGTTGCCACTGATATTGTTGCAAGAGGTATTGATATTGATGACATATCAATGGTCATCAATTATGATGTGCCTCATGACTCTGAGGATTACGTACACAGAATTGGGCGTACTGCAAGAGCAGACCATGACGGAATTGCCATCACTCTTGTAAGAGGCAAAGAAGTATCTTGGTTTATGCAAATCGAAAAATTCCTCGGATATGAAGTTGAAAAAATGCCTCTGCCAAAAGGATTAGGCAAGGCTCCGGAATATAAGATAATAAAACCTAAAGGTAAAAATACCAAAAAGCGGGGCGACAAACCATCAAATAACAGAAAAAGGCCAAGAAGACGCAAATCTAAAGAACAGCATAAGTGAGCAAACAATTACAGAAAGTTCTATAATAAACACTCACATTCCTATTTCTAAAGATATTTTTTGCAGTTATTATCCCAGTTGAATCATTTCCATCAACAGATAATAACTGCATTTTGTTAAAGGTCAAGTTATCCTCTGGAAACAGTTTATACATAGTTTCTTTTGCACACCAATGCATCAGTAACTTAACCTGTGATGACGCATTTTCATCATCACGCATAAACTTACTCCTTATTCGTTCTATTCTATTGCTGAAATATTCAATATCAACAGAAACTTGCTTACTATGAGAAACGATAATTACAGCAAAGCCACGTGTATGGCTTATGCTAATATTCATACCAGAAGACAAATATGGCTTTCCGTTATCCTGATGCAAAAGCTGTACGTTATCACCAATAATTTCTTTTATCAATAAACGCACCGCTAACACTTCGCACTTTCTTTGCTCTGATTTATACAAAGCATTAAATTCACTACGCGAGCTCTCTACATATGGCGATAAAGCCCAAAAATCATCAGAGGATTCACTAATAGCCCAAATACCCAATCTGACATCAGGAAATATTTCCTCGTTTAAGAACAACGGCATATATAATATCTTTTGATTTCCTTAAATATATAGCCTTCAAATTATAAAAGACGAAATATTAAATTAATAACCAAAACTAGAACGGTGCATCATCATCTTCATTATTAGTAGCAGATGAAATTGCCGTTGTCTGATTTGTTTCCTTTGCAGATTTTGGTGTTAACAGTTCCATATTATCGGCATAAACTTCAGTTACGTAATGTCTAAGTCCTTTTGCATCGTCATAAGTACGATAATGTATACGGCCCTCTATATAAAGTTTATCTCCCTTATGGACATACTTTTCGACAATCTTGGCCAATCCCCGTGAAAGTACTACATTATGCCAGTCTGTTCTATCTGGAACTTGTGTTCCATTTGGTAATGTATACCCACGTTCTGTTGTTGCTAATGGAAACGTAGCAACAGCCTGATCGTGATCATAATAACGCACGACAGGCTCTTTACCAACATTACCGATAAGCATTACTTTATTCATAGCTCTACTTCCAAAGACCTAAATACTTAAATTTAAAGTTCTTTCCCTTAGCCGACGGAAACTGACTACGACTGTCAACACGTCCACGAAGATGCTCAACAATTCTATTATAGCAGTCCAAGCCAGAAACAGCTTTACAGCTTGCTACAAAATGTGTATCACGATATTCGTGCTTTCCTGTAATGGGCACCAATACAACACGTTTAAAGTCTAATGAACCTTCATACCAACCAGGTCTCTCCTCATTAAGACGGGCTATAGTCGGAGAAACATTATCACGTTGGTCATCAGCTGCACTAATATTTGAACGTAAAGCTTTTTTCTGCTTAAAATCTAACATTGTAGCAGCCTCTGTTTTGATTATAATAAAATAAACTCTTGGTCTTATTTTATATCGTTTGGGATAATAAACATCGCTTGCAACATATTCACGAATGTCATTCTCCAAATCAGGATTCATACCGACCTCCTCAATTGAAGCCAAAAAGGCAATAGCATCATCAACATTATTTACTAATGTCTCTTTATCAAAATATCGCAAATATAAATTCATGATTGATTGTATTTTTCTTTTTTAATATGAGCGGAAAACGGGACTCGGACCCGCGACCCCGACCTTGGCAAGGTCGTGCTCTACCAACTGAGCTATTTCCGCAAAAAGACCAAAAAAGATTGGTGAAGAGGAGGAGACTCGAACTCCCACGAAACAATTTTCACTACCCCCTCAAAGTAGCGCGTCTACCAATTCCGCCACCTCTCCATCATAAAATCATTCTGAATAAATAATGTGCCCAGAACAGGACTCGAACCTGCACGTCGTGAAACACACGCACCTGAAACGTGCGCGTCTACCAATTCCGCCACCTCTCCATCATAAAATCATTCTGAATAAATAATGTGCCCAGAACAGGACTCGAACCTGCACGTCGTGAAACACACGCACCTGAAACGTGCGCGTCTACCAATTCCGCCACCTGGGCAATACAATAGGAAAATATTTCCAAGTGTCATTTATTCAGAATGTGCGAGCGGAAAACGGGACTCGGACCCGCGACCCCGACCTTGGCAAGGTCGTGCTCTACCAACTGAGCTATTTCCGCTTATTCCTTTTAGTGAGGAGCATTTCTCTAAATGCGGTGCAAAGATACGGCTTTTTTTGAAACTCACAAAATTTTTCGGACTTTTTTTTCAAAAAAAATCGTTTTTTTCTTCAATCCATACGATTTAAGTAGTCTTCATACGTGAATTTCCTCAATATTTCAAACTCTCCATTTGTATGCATAATGGCTATAGAAGGATGGGTGATTCCGTTAAACATATTAGTTTTTACCGTTGTATAATGCAACATATCTTCAAATATGACATTATCTCCTATTTTTAATTCATTATGAAACCGCCAACATCCCATAAAGTCACCAGACAAGCAACTATTGCCACCCAACCTATACACATTATCTTCGTCAAGCGAACATTTCATATTTACATCCTCTATAATCTCTGCCCCTCTAACAACAGGCATATATGGCATTTCCAGGCAATCTGGCATATGACAAGTGAAACTGACATTTAAAATAGCCGTCTTTATACCTTTGTCTTCAACCAAATCTACTACTTGAGCCACAAGACATCCTGTCTGCCATCCAAAAGCGCTTCCTGGCTCCAATATAATCTTCAGCAAAGGATACCTGTCATGGAATCTATTCAAAGTATCAATCAAAAGATCCACGTCATAATCTTTTCGCGTCATCAAATGCCCGCCGCCGAAATTAATCCATTCAATCTGCCCAAACCATCTTGAGAATTTATCTTCAATATGTCCTAATGTACGTAAAAAAACATCAGCTCCACTCTCACAGTGACAATGACAATGAAAGCCCTTAATATCATCAGGTAAAACTTCAGGCATCTTATCTGCGGTAATGCCAAAACGAGTACCGGGCGAACAAGGATTATACAAATCCGTACCGATTTCAGAATATTCCGGGTTAATCCTCAAACCAAAGTTCAAATCAGGATTCACTTCTTTTGCCTTTTTCCCATAACGCGAATATTGTGACAGGGAATTAAAAGTTAGAAAACTTGAACATCTCGAGATATCCTCTATTTCATAATCCGTATAAGCAGGAGAATACGTATGCGCCTTTGTTCCAAACTTTTCATAAGCCATACGCGCCTCATAAAGAGAACTTGCAGTTGTTGCCTTTATATATTCTCTAAAGATAGGGAATGTCTTCCATAAAGCATAAGCCTTGAATGCGAGTATTATTTCAACGTTGGCTTTTTCTGCAACACTTTTTATCAGCTCCAGATTTCCACGCAGACGCTTTTCTTCTAATATATAATAAGGAGTACTCAATCCTTCAAACGTATTTAAATCAAATGTCATACTAAGAATTTATTTTTTGTCCGCAAACTTACACATTTTTTTTCATTCAGTACCATTTATAATAAAGATTTCGTACTCATCACACCCATCCAAAACTATTATTCTGCAAAATCAATCAAACAATGTCTTCACCAACACGCCTCAACAAGATATATTAATGCTAAATACAATTGAATTACGCTAATGTCCAAAAGTATTTTCCGAGCCTATTCGGGCTAATCACAATTACTCCAAATGCCGTACAAATAATACATGTCAAGAATAATTATTTGTCGAAAAAATACATTCTTCATTTTTATTGCATTATAGATTGTAGGTTTGGCTTTTTTTTTATACATTTGCATTTGAAAAAAAGAAATAAACGATGAAACTCGTTATAATGACTCAACCTACGTTTTTTGTAGAAGAAGACAAGATCCTGACAACTCTTTTCGATGAAGGGATGGACAACTTGCACCTATATAAACCGGGAGCATCACCTATGTATTCCGAACGCTTGCTCTCGCTTTTACCGGAGGCTTATTACAACAAAATAACCGTCCATGACCATTATTATTTAAAAAATGAATATGGTCTTGCCGGCATACATATCGACAATAAAGAAAAAGAAATTCCAAAAGACTATAAAGGAAAATTCAGCAGAACGTGTACAAGCATAAACGATCTCTATGAAATAAAGAAAAAAGCTGAATATGTATTTTTATACAATGTGTTTGACAACCATAACAAAAATGCTGAAGATAAACTCATTGCATATAAAGACATAGAAGGCGCAGCGAAAAAGGGACTCATTGACAAACACGTTTACGCTTTAGGAGGCATCAGCTTGGAAAACATAAAAGCCGCTAAAGACCTTGGATTCGGCGGTGTTGTCATATGCAATGACCTATGGAACAAGTTTGACATCCACAATGAATTGGATTATAAAGATTTAATAAACCATTTTGAGAAATTAAAAAAAGCTGTATCATAATAAATAATAAAACAAAAGACAGAAATGAGTGCCAAAAACTCTTTTATGGTATTTTCTGGAACAAACACCAGGTACCTGGCAGAAAAAATCTGCCAAAGCCTTGATTGTCCGCTAGGCAATCTTCTTATTACTAAATTCTCTGATGGAGAATTTGCCGTATCGTATGAAGAATCTATACGTGGACGCGACGTGTTCTTAGTCCAAAGCACATTCCCCAACTCTGACAATCTAATGGAATTGTTGCTTATGATAGACGCTGCCAAACGTGCCTCAGCCAAAAGCATAAATGCTGTCATCCCATATTTCGGCTGGGCACGTCAGGACAGAAAGGACAAGCCGCGTGTAAGCATTGGTGCCAAATTGGTGGCAGACCTTCTCGGAGTAGCAGGTATCGACAGACTCATAACAATGGATCTTCATGCAGATCAGATACAAGGATTCTTCGATGTTCCAGTAGATCACCTATATGCGTCAGGTGTAATACTCCCATACCTTCAGAGCCTAAAACTTGAAGACATGGTCATTGCATCTCCAGATGTAGGCGGAAGTAAACGTGCTAATACTTACGCTAAATACTTTGGATGTCCTCTTGTTTTATGTAACAAAACACGCGCAAGAGCAAATGTTGTTGAAAGTATGCAGATTATCGGTGACGTCAAGGACAAGAACGTAATTATCATTGACGACATGGTAGACACTGCAGGCACAATAACAAAAGCTGCAGACATAATGAAAAAAGCTGGTGCAAAAAGCGTCAGAGCATGCGCTTCGCATTGTGTAATGAGTGGCCCTGCAAGCGAAAGAGTTCAGAACTCCGCACTCGAAGAAATGGTTTTCACTGACTCTATACCATATTCTAACAGATGTGCAAAAGTAAAACAGCTCTCTGTTGCAGATATGTTTGCAGAAACAATCAGAAGAGTCGTAAACAACGAAAGCATCAGTTCGCAATATTTAGTATAATAAGTATGAAAATATTTCGACAGATAACATTTTCAACCATTATAATTATGTTTTTGACAGCGTGCCATTCACAAAAGAATGGCACGCCTCAAAACGGCAACACGCCCAACGATACAGAAATCAGCGAACAGAAAGAAAGCGAAACACAGTCTGAACAAATCAACTTCGTAATGGAAGACATCAATGGTAATAAGGTGTCTGTAAAAGACGTATTTTCAAAAAACAAAATAACAATCATTGACTTCTGGGCAAGTTGGTGCGGTCCATGTAGACAAGAAATGCCTAATTTAGTAAATACATATAATAAATATAAAGAACAAGGATTGGGTATTGTCGGCGTCTCTCTTGATGAAGACAAAGAGCAATGGAAAGACGCCGTAAAAGAAATGAACATGACCTGGATCCAATTGTCCGACCTTAAGGGTTGGGGCAACAGTGCCGCTCAGATGTATGGAATACAAGCCATCCCATTCACTATAATTGTTGACGAAAAAGGAAATGTTTTAAACATCGGACTGAGGGGGGAAGCACTTGAAAGCTTCGTACATAATTATATAAATAGCACAAAATAATATTGCAATATTATTTTGTGCTATTTATACCAAGGCAAAGACACAATCATCAAACATACTATACATAAAATACTCTTAACCTCATATTAAGGTGACATTTAGCATTTTTACACTATTTATCAAACATTTACACACATAAATATAAAACAAAAAAAGACAAAGGAAAGACCTTTTTGCTCTGTCTTCTACTCTAAAATGAGTTTATATTCAATACCGCATTTTCAAAGATTATTTCACCTAACGACACTCTAATTAGAGACAAATTGGGTAATCACTCAATTGTTTTTGCATCCTTATAGGTAAAAATCAAATAGCGACAAAAAGATGCAACGATGATTATCGAAAACAAAATTATAGAACTTTATTATATAATTGACGAGTTTTTCAAAGAAATTTGCCTCTGAAGCAGACTAAGGTCTGAAAAACATATAGTCGTAACGACAGGTAACGTCACCTCAAATGTCCGTGCCGTTTGTCGAAAAGTGAAACAATGTCCCTATTTGTATATTTTCATTTTGGCACATTCTGAAAATTCAAACACAATTAACCCTTCTTTGCCAGTCAATGCTTTCAATAGACAACCTTGCAAATTCATAGCCTTATAACCACTTTACCGAACTAACTTCAAACACGCACATGAATAGGACGATTACAACTTATGCACTTTTAGCCGATGCCTTGTTGGGCTCAAATTGATTAAATATCACATTATGAGTACAATACGCAAAATGCCATCTTTTATCACCCCAAAAGTAGCCTTTTACAAGCCCAAAAGCCACCTCTTGCAGGCAATTTTGGTGCAGTAGAAATTTAATGGGATATCCGTAGAGCTTTGCGATTCTAAAGAGCAATAATTCTGAATTCATCAAGGTGAATATGAATCTCTGTCGAAGATTCTTCAACACTTACTATACTAACAGAATCAGTATTTCTGAAGGCAGCACTAGGCGAGCTAACACTTCCAATTGATTCGTTTCCATATTGCAAATGGTCGGGATTTCTATGGAATTGCAACAAAAAATCCCAATTAAATTTCTACTGTCCCTAAATTTCTATTGTCCCCAAAAGAAAGCACAAGCATCAGAACCCTTTATACGAACAAATTAGGCCACCAATTATTAAGGTGGCCTAATTTGTGATCCCGACAGGATTCAAACCTGTAACCTTCTGATCCGTAGTCAGATGCTCTATTCAGTTGAGCCACGGGACCATTTCTTAAATGCGATGCAAAGGTACGCATATTTTCTAATACAGCAAAATTTTTCCGTATCTTTTTAATGAAAAACTATTATTTTTCTTCCATTTCATGTAAATGAGGCAAAGAAATATGATATTTCACAGCCATAAGCCTTACAACAACAACAGTTACAAAGCTTGAAATAACAATAATCTCCAAATTTAATCCCCAATAATAACATATCTGATATACAAAACCGCCTAATATGCACGCAACAGCATAAATCTCCTTTCGGAATATCAGCGGAACTTCATTTATCAGTACATCACGAATAATACCTCCGGCCACGCCTGTGATACACCCCATTATGATTGCGACCCAAAACGGGAAGCCTGCATATAATGTTTTTTGTATACCGGCTATAGTAAACAGTGCAAGTCCCAAAGTATCAAACAGGAACCATGTACTAGAAAACTTTACTATAGCCTTCTTAAATATTATAGCAAGCACCAAGGCTGCCGCCGTACATATTATATATATAGAGTTTGTCATCCAAAAAGGAGTTACGCCAAGCATAACATCACGAATTGTACCGCCTCCTATTGCCGTGGCCAACCCTACAACATACCCTCCAAACCAGTCAAAGTTTTTAAACGCCGCCCATCTTATACCAGATATAGCAAATGCGAATGTTCCCAAAAACTCTATAACAAGCTGCACTGTATTCATTAGCTGACAACATTTACCGGCTTACCGTCAAGAAAAGCCTTAATATTAGAGGTCACGATATTAACAAGACGCACACGAGCCTCATAAGTAGCCCATGCTATATGAGGAGTTATATAGGCATTGGGGGCGCTGAAAATAGGATTATCCTCAAGTGGAGGTTCCTGACACATAACATCAGCACCATACCCCCCGAGCCATCCTTCATTTAAAGCCTCTGCAACGTCATTCTCGTTCACCAATGGGCCTCTACCGGTATTTATCAATATCGAACCTTTCTTCATCTTTTTTAAGGTAGCCTTATTTATCATCTCTTTAGTCGTTTCCGTCAAAGGACAATGCAACGTTACTATATCACTGATACCTAAAAGTCCGTCCAGCGTCGTCTTCTGGATACCATCAGGAAGATCTGCAGAATTCTTGCTTGTAAAAGCAAAAACATCCATACCAAAATCACGTGCGATACATGCCACCTTATATCCAATACTACCAAGTCCAACCACACCAAGAGTTTTTCCGGCAAGTTCATTCAAAGGCGTATCCCAATAACAGAAATCTTCATTACTGCTCCATCGGCCATTACGATTTTGTTTTGAATAATGAGCAACGCGATTGGTAATGTTTAAAATATGCGCAAAAGTCATCTGAACCACACTGTCTGTGCTATAAGCAGGCACATTCGTTACAATGACACCACGTTTCCGCGCTGCTGCAATATCAACAATATTGACTCCTGTAGCCAATACTCCTATATATTTCAAATTAGGCAACTTAGCCATTATGGCATCAGACAACACAACTTTATTTGTCAACACGATATCAGCCTGCTCAGCACGCGACACTACATCATCAGGAGACGTTCTGTCATATACTGTCAAATCACCTAATTCTTTTATTCCGTTCCATGATAAATCACCTGGATTTACACTATATCCATCTAAAACAACAATCTTCATAGTTATATATTTTTGTTATTCTTTAAATCTGTTTCCCCAACACTTCAACATTCGTTGATACAACTTTTCCTCATTGGGCGAATGTTGCCCATGCCATATCCGCTCATTAACAAGTTCATCAGGCAAGAATTGTTGTTCAACAAAATGTTCCGGATAATCATGTGAATACTTATACCCGTCACTATATCCTAGATCAGCCATAAGTTTCGTAGGAGCATTACGCAAATGCAATGGCACCGGTAGATTACCAGTCCTGGCAACAACTTCAAGTGCATGATTAATGCCGTTATATGCAGAATTGCTCTTGGGACTCGTCGCAAGATACACCGTTGCCTCGGCCAATGGAATTCTCCCCTCAGGCCATCCTATTTTATTTACGGCATCAAATGCTGCATTGGCAAGCAACAACGCATTCGGATTCGCCAAGCCAATATCCTCTGAAGCACTTATAACAAGTCTGCGAGCAATGAACTTAGGGTCCTCACCACCTTCAATCATACGTGCTAGCCAATACAACGCTGCATCAGGATCCGAACCTCTAATACTTTTTATAAACGCAGATATTATATCATAATGCATTTCTCCGTCCTTATCGTACGCAAGAGGATTTTGCTGCAAGCACCCTACTACAGTTTCATCTGTTATCTCAATTTTTTCACTATTGACAGAATCAACGACCAACTCTAAAATATTCAACAATTTACGGGCATCTCCCCCGCTATACCTTAGAATGGCATTAGTCTCTTTCAGTTCTATATTTTTTTTCTTCAGTTCAACATCTTCTCTTAAAGCGCGCTGCAAAAGTCCGAGCAAGTCTTCTTTTTCCAAGGGCTTCAACACATAAAGCTGACATCTTGAAAGCAATGGTCTGATAACTTCAAAAGAAGGATTTTCCGTGGTTGCGCCTATCAACGTAACTATACCTTTCTCAACCGCAGCCAGCAAAGAATCTTGCTGACTCTTGCTAAAGCGGTGTATCTCATCAATAAACAATATAGGAGTAAAATTATTGAAGAAGCCAGCATTCTTGGCTTTATCAATAACATCCCTGACATCTTTCACACCACTTGTAACAGCACTCAATGTATAAAAGGGTACTTTTAGGTGATTTGCCACTATCAAGGCCAATGTCGTCTTTCCTACCCCAGGAGGCCCCCATAAGATAAAAGATGTCACTCTTCCGGCTTCCAACATATTACGGAGAACGGCATTCTTACCGACAAGATGTTTCTGTCCGATATAGTCGTCAAGAACCTTGGGTCTTAATCTCTCTGCTAAAGGCTTAACCATAAATGCAAAAGTAGAAAATATATGTCATTTATGCAAAAAATATCTATTAAAAACTTGCGAATAAAAGATAATATATTACTTTTGCAGCATTCATAGAAACTGAAAACGAGAATAAATAGTGAAAGTTACAATCCTCCAAACGGATATCAAGTGGGTGCAGCCTGATAAGAATCAGGTTGTAGCAGGTCAACTTATATCCAATAATCCTGGCTCTGATTTATACATATTGCCAGAAATGTGGGCGACAGGATTTATAACAGATCCAGCAAAATATTCTGCTGAAGTCAATTTTCAGGAATCACTTGAATGGATGAAAGAAACAGCACAATCCAACAGATGTGCAATATGTGGAAGTCTTTCTATCCTGACACATCAGTCGCAGTACAGAAACAGATTATATTTTGTAATGCCTGACGGAGAATATTATTACTACGACAAGCACCATTTGTTTAAATACGGAGGAGAAGACGTATACTATACAGCAGGCGACAAAAGAGTAATTGCGAAATATAAAAATTTCCGTTTTTTATTACAGACCTGTTATGATTTAAGATTCCCTGCATGGATGAGATATAAAGAAGACTATGACGCTATAATTTTTGTGGCCAACTGGCCTCAAAACAGGCAGGACGCATGGAACATCCTATTAAGAGCAAGGGCCATTGAAAATCAATGTTATGTAATTGGATGTAACCGCACAGGGGAAGATGATAGATGTCAATATAACGGAAATAGTGCCATCATTGACCCCAAAGGCGCTTTACTAGCCAAGTCTGACGAAAAAGAACAGGCTATCACTGCTGAAATTGATTTAGACAAACTGAATCATTATCGTTCAAAGTTTCCTATACTGACAGATAGAGATATATTTTAAAAATAAAAAGAAATTAATTAAAAAGAAATATGAAAGATATTGATAAGAAGTCACTTACATTAAAAACCATCAACAAAAGTAACGTTTGGGATATTCAGGAGAATGATGTTTTCAGGATGTTGGAAGTTGCAGAAAAAGACTCCGATATAAGAGAAAACATCAAGCACTACATTGATATCATCAAAAGCGCATTTGAAGTTGAAGAAATAAAGATAGACCGCCCTGAAATAATCAAGAAGTATGAAGCCCGCGGTTTCCAGATTGGCACAATGCCTGTAGATGAAAGCCAGAAGGTCAAAATAGGAATAAAAAAACGTCCTATATTAAGGGTAACAGACCTAACATACGAGAACATCCGCCATATTTCTGCAACAAAACTGCTTGAAGTTATCGATCGTAATTTTGGCGGAGGTTGGGATTCTTTGTCACAAAGCATTCAGGATATCATACAGAGCGGATTTGACATAAGTACAACAACTTTACCCAAAGACAGATTACATAAAGTTGGCGGAATGTACGAAAAGAAAGTTGCTGACGGATTTGAAGTATTGGAAATTTCAAAAGGTGCATGGATTGAAGCTATTTTTGCAAAACTTAAGCCCGAAACAGAAAAGCCCCGTCTTAAATTTGGAACAGACGACTCTCGCAAATACGATTCTGACGAAGATGACGACGAGGATCTGCCAGAGATTGATGAAAAGTATGACAATGACGATGATGATGACGCATTCGACGAAGATAAGCTGACAGAAGAAAGCTACAGAACAACAATCGAGGAAAATCCTGAAGACCTCGATCTTACAGCAGAAGATGTCGCAGATGATGACGAATACTAAAACACAAGCATACATTTAGCATCACAATTGTAAATATCATATAATAGCCATACCGTGCTTATCGCTGGTATGGCTATTTTTCGTACCACATCAATTTACCAAACATATATACGCACTTTCTATTAAAAGGAATGTATCATATCATCTTTTTAACTGTTTTATTATTAAAATTATAATTATTATCATTACCTTTGCACAATCAATCGGTTCATCATACGATGATTAAAAGGGAACAAGGTGAAAATCCCTGACAGTCCCGCTGCTGTAATTTGTCGTTTATGAAGCAAACAAAATAGCCACTGTGTATTATAGGGAAGGCGTTTGCTTTTATGACAATAAGTCAGAAGACCTGCCATTGAAACAGTTTATCCCACCAGCTTCGAGGAAAGCTGTTGATAAAACATTTTACACATGAAAAAAATAACGGCATTAGTTCTGGTATGCTCAGTTCCTTTTTGTGCTCAAGCGCAATCTGAAAAAAATGATACAATTGATAACACATATCAGTTGCAGGATGTTGTGGTCACAGAAAATAAAAAAAAGCAAGAAGTTACCAGTACATCGCCATTATATGTAATCAACAACAAAAGCCTTAATACTGCAGGCATCACTGATATAGCTGATGCCCTTAACCGTATGCCCGGAATAACCATACGTGATTATGGTGGTGCCGGAGGTATGAAAACCGTTTCTGTCAGAAGTTTCGGCACTCAGCATACAGGCGTTAGCTATGACGGAATCATGCTTAGCGACTGCCAGAGCGGACAAATCGACCTGTCGCGCTATTCCTTAGAAAACATTGACAACATGTCGCTTGTCATCGGCGATAATGACGACATTTTTATACCCGCAAAAAATGCTAGTTTACCGGCATCCATTAACATAAGGACAATAAAGTCTCCTACAGAAGACACAGCTCCTCATCTGACCACTCAGCTGAAAGTTGGTTCATTCGGATATATTAGTCCATTTATAAGATACGAACAGAATTTTTCAAACAAATTTTCTTTCTCGGCAATTGGAGAATTCGTCTATGCGGAAAACGATTATCCTTTCACGCTACGCAATATTTCAGTCGTTACAAAAGAGCGCCGCACAAACAGTCGTATGAAATCAGGGCATGGTGAGACTAATTTTATATGGAACATTAATACCCGCAATGAATTAAGCGGCAAAATATATTATTATGATAACGACAGACAACTGCCCGGACAAGTCAGATATTACACAAATATAAGCAATGAAGAGCTCAGAGACCAGAACTTCTTTGCCCAAATCGGCTACCGCACATTTAACAGCAGCAATCTATCTTTAAAAGTTAATGCAAAATATAACTGGGCAGCTTCAAAATATAAAGACGGTTCATATAGCGACGGCATAAAAGATGCTGATTATTGGCAAAGAGAAGCTTATACATCTGCAAGTCTCCTATACACTCCATTTAAAGACTGGGCATTCTGCTATTCTGCCGACTACAGCTATAACAACATGAACAGCAGCCTTTCAACAGATACACACCCATTTAGACATACCGTTCTTCAGGCAGCTACAGCTAAATATAAATCAGCAAGACTGTCTATCATCGGAAAATTGCTGCTTTCACTATATTACAATGGTGCAGAATATGGAGAATCTGCACGCGACATGAGCAAACTCTCACCATCTCTGTCACTCTCATATAAAGTTTTTAAAAATAATGACTTTTATATTAGAGCATCATATAAAAATATATTCAGGGCACCAACATTCAATGAGTCATATTTCTATCATTACGGCAGCACAAATCTGCTTCCTGAAAGCACTGATCAATATAATATAGGATTCACATTATTACAAGATGTCACAAAAAAGACAAATATCAAAATAACATTAGACGGATATCTCAACCATGTTAAAGACAAAATAGTTGCCGTACCATACAATATGTTTATATGGACAAACATAAATGTCGGAAAGGTAAGAGTGTTGGGCTTAGACGCAACGGCTAATGTAATGCATAAGTTTTCAGACAAGCATTTGATAACTCTTACAGCCAGCTATAGCCTGCAGAATGCAGAAAACCGTACTAATCCGGAATCTCCATATTATGGATACCAGATTGCCTACACACCATTACACTCTGGAAGCGTTTCTGTTTGTTACGAAAATCCATGGATAAACCTCACAGTACACGGCACCGGTATGAGCAGCCGCAGTTCAAATAACGAACATTATGAAGACTCTAACATACCGGGATTTTTCGAAACCGGCATAACCCTTTTCAGATCGTTTAAAATAGCCAAAAACACGATTACCCTACGAGGAGATATCAAGAACCTTCTCAACAAGCAATACGAAATTGTCAAGGCATATCCGATGCCGGGAATAAGCTATCAATTTTCAATAAATTATAAATTTTAATCAAAAAAAGAAATGAAAAAATTTTTAAGTTTTGCAGCAATTGCATTATGCGTATCATTTACATCGTGCAGCGACGATGACGATAATTACGTTCCGAAACCTATTGATGTCAGCACAGGTGCTTTCATTGTCAACTCAGGAAACATGAGTTCTCAAATCAGCGGCAGCATCACATCTATAGACTATTCTACACAGACAGCCGCCCAGAAGGTATTTCAGGCTGCCAACGGACGCAATCTTGGCACAACACCTAATGACGCACTGATTTATGGTGACAAGATGTATATTGTTGTAACGGGCGAAAATACAGTTGAAGTTGTCAACAAGAACACAATGGTGTCTGTCGGAACAATAAAGACAACCGAAGTTATGGGAGCAGACAAGGGTGAGACACCCAGACGTCTTGCAGCAGGAAACGGAAAAATTTATGTGTCAACATTCAAAGGCTACGTTGCAGCAATCGACACAGCATCTTTAAATCTGGATAAGATTTATCAGGCTGGTTCATATCCTGAGGGAATTGCTATAGACGGCAATATGCTTTATGTAGCAAACAGCAGCTATGGCAATGGCCAAAATCCTTCTATTTCATACATCAACCTTACCGATGGAAGCGTTACAAATCTCACCGACCCATTGATAACAAACCCTGTTGGCATCAGTGTTATCGACGGAACACTTTATGTGATGGACAGTGGTCTTTATGATTCTAATTACAACCAATATGGCGCCGGTGTAAAGAAGATTACTGCAGACAAGAAGGTTACAAACCTTATCGACGCAACAATGATGGCGACAGATAAGAAAAACATCTACGTAATAAATGCTCCTTACAGCTATGTTTCTCCCGTCACTCCTACTTACAGCGTCTACAACATTGCAAGCGGCGAAGTTAAGACATTCATAACAGACGACCTGCCGTTCAGCCCATCTGCAATTGGAGTTGACCCTGTTAACGGATATGTGTTTATCACTTCTTACAGCAAGAATCCTGACACCGGATATGCAAGCTATACTACAGATGGCTATGTCAACATGTACAAAGAAGACGGAACCTTCGTTAAGATGTTCTCTACCGGAGTTGGCCCTAATGCAATAGCATTCAATACTGGTGTTGTTTATGAATAAAAATTTAACGATAACCTCTTTACTGATATCAGTGCTGATTACCCTGTGCGCATGCCGGGGTAACAGCACTGATACATCTTTTAGCGGTGACACCCTAGAACTTAAATATGCCAAGCAGCTTCATATAATCAAATGCGACGGTTACAACGTTGTCACCCTGAACGATCCTTGGAACAAAGGAAAAATACTTCATACATACATCCTTGTACCGTCAGACAAAGAACTGCCTGCCAATCTGCCACAGGGCACTATTGTCAGAACACCTTTGCAACGTGCGGTTGTAACGACATCTGTTCACTGCGGCCTGATTATGTCTTTTGGCAAAGGTCAGAACATCAAAGGGGTTTGTGATGTCAAATATATTAATCTGCCATGGATTCAGCAACAATGCAAAGAAAACAAAATTGCTGACTGCGGCAGCGGAATAACCCCAACACTCGAAAAGATTATAGGTATAAACGCTGACGCAATATTGATTTCACCATTTCAGAACAGCGGAGGCTACGGACGTCTTAATGAGTGGGAAAAGCCCATCATTGAAACTGCTGACTACATGGAAACTACAGCATTGGGAAGAGCAGAATGGATGAAATTCTATGGAATGCTGTTTGGTGCAGAAAAACAGGCTGACAGCATCTTTAATGACGTTGAGACAAAATACAACAGCCTCAAGCAAATTGCTAAAACTGCCAAAACAAGACATTCTGTAATTATCGACAAGATAAACAGTTCTGTATGGTATGTGCCTGGCGGACAAAGCACCATCGGACAGATAATTGCTGATGCAAATGCGGCATATCCTTTTTCTGCCGAAAAGAGCAGCGGCAGTCTACCTCTACCTTTTGAAATAGTCCTCGAAAAAGCCGGCAACAGCGACATTTGGCTTATCAGATATAATAGTCCTCAAAAAGCCACCAACAAATCATTGTTGACGGAAAACAGCGGATACTCACAGTTTAAGGCATTCAAGAACAAGATGGTCTTCGGATGCAATACTTACAGTAACACGTTCTACGAAGACACCCCATTCCATCCAGACTTGTTGCTGCGTGATTTCATCATAATAACACATCCGGAAATAACCGAACTTGGCAAAGCGAAATACTTTGAACATATAAAATGAAAAAATATTGCAGATTTTTTGTTGTAATAACTTTGGCAATAATTGCTCTGTTTGTAATTAACATCATCTATGGAGCCGTGAAAATACCGATAAACAGCATTATCGATATTTTCAGCGGCAATGATGATGTTAATGAAAGTTGGAAATATATAATATTGCAGACTCGCCTGCCCCAGGCTCTTACGGCCATTTTATGCGGTGGAGCATTAGCTGTCAGCGGATTATTACTTCAGACCGCATTCTGCAATCCTCTTGCCGGTCCGTCTATATTCGGTATCAACAGTGGTGCCAGCCTTGGCGTGGCTTTCGTTATGCTTCTGTTTGGTGGAAGCATAACGGCAGGAGCAGTTTCTGTTACTGGATTTCTGGCAGTACTTATTGCCGCATTTGTAGGTGCTGTGGCAGTAATGGCTGTATTATTGTTTTTCTCTAATCTTGTAAACAATAACGTCATGCTCCTTATCACCGGCATTATGATAGGCTATATATCCTCATCTGCAATATCACTGCTCAACTTCTTTGCGACTGAAGAGGGCGTTCACTCATATATGATATGGGGATTGGGCAACTTCGGAGGAGTGTCTATGGCTCAGATGCCTCTGTTCGCAGCTGTTACAATAGTAGGTCTAATATGTGCCTTGCTTCTCATTAAACCTCTCAATGCCGTGTTGTTAGGCGAACAATATGCAGAAAATCTTGGTATAAACACCATCAAGTTGCGCAATTGCCTTTTATTGGTAACAGGCCTTCTTACCGCTGTTACCACCGCCTATTGTGGCCCTATTGCATTTATCGGACTTGCAGTTCCACATATAGCACGTATGCTTCTTAAGACAGACAACCACCGCTATCTCATACCTGGCACTATTCTTTCCGGAGCAGCCATATCACTTCTGTGCAACATAATATGCGTTCTTCCTGGCGACAACGGCATCATACCCCTTAATGCTGTCACCCCAATAATGGGCGCACCAGTTATCATTTATGTAATCATCAAAGGGAGACATCAATAACAGCCAGTGTATGTAGCATGATGATTTATTACAGAAAAATAAACCTCATCCATACAAAAACGAAATACCTGAAGCTCTGTTGCCCGTTTACATACGCCAGCTTGGCACACACTTTGCTTGTTAGAATTACAAATAAGTTATTAATTTAATCACGAAAAGCGATGGAAACTTTTAACGACGTAATATCCGGCAATGGTCTCGTCCTAGTAGACTTCTTTGCCACATGGTGTGGTCCATGCAAAATGATGCACCCTGTATTAGAACAAGTTAAGGCAACTCTCGGCGACAAGATACGTATCATTAAGGTTGACGTTGACAAACACAATGATACAGCCGGACGCTATGGCATACAATCAGTCCCCACTCTTATGCTCTTCAGAAATGGAGAAATTCTTTACAGACAAAGTGGTGCAATGTCTAAATCAGATTTGATGGCTCTTCTCGATCCGTTCTTGAATCAATAAACATCGCAGATACAATGCTGTAGTTGGCACAACTGATAAGAATAAGTCCAAACCGACAAAAGTCAATAATCGGTTTGGACTTATTTTATTATAATGTCATAAGGTCTTAGCTCTAAAATTTGATAATAAGTCCACAGACAATTGAGCTACCTCCACTAGCCGTCGGTCCATCTGTGTTATAAGCATTTAATATCTATACTTATTCTGTCCACACAAAGTTCTCCAGGCCTGCTCCTATTTCGAAATGCAGTTTGGCTATACCTAAATCCATTTTAGTATAACCTACCAATGAGAACTGACGCCTTGCACGTACCTTTGCAGGATTTATTCCGTCGGCACTAACATACTCAAAATAAAACTTCTGCTGATTCACTGCTGTAGGAGCGAGCAAGGCGGCCTCAACTCCACTCTTAAACCATTCAGGAGTTGCCCCGTCAGCATTGCTCACCTGCTCCATGCGCTTTATTTTGTGCGACACGCCGTTTGTCTCGCCGTAGCCTATCGAAATATAGGCTTTTATTGCTTCATCATCATCAAGCACATACGTTCCAGGCACTTTCTTATAGCTCAATCCTACCCAACAGGTATTCATCCCGGCCATCTGCGCTGCCAGCACCAGTTGTTCACCATAATAGCCGATACGCTCATCAAGGTCATCTGCCTTCTTTCCTGCCATAACGATATAGTTGTTAACGTTTCTGAACTTGCCATACTTTGCCAGCATACCATGAAAAGCCTTAGGCTCATTCTGTATCAGCTGCATATGCAGATGCCCCATGGCATTAAGTTCTTCTATCTTACCCTCAAGCAGTTTCACATCGTTGTCTGTCAGAGGCATGTTCTTATAAGCCCTCACGCTATGCCTTTGCTTTATAGCTTCATCTATCGTCATCATCAGTCCTCCTTTGGCAGATTCTTCCAAAACTTTCTTAAATCATCTATTATGCTGTCGTAGTCATTTTGCGTAAACGTTCCTTCCCCCAGCAACAAAATTGTGTAGTCAATACTTTCAAAACTCTTTGCCGTCTGGGTGTCGCGGAATCCGTTACGCTTATAAAACTCATATCTTCTGCAACGCTGCTCCTTGTTGTTGCAGTCTGTCTGCCATGGCGATTCTATATCTATAACCAGTCGTCTGTCTGCATATTTTGCCTTCAATGCAGTTAGAATATGCTGTCCGTATCCCTTGCCGCGCAGCTCTTCCCTTACGGCGAAATACCAGCCCCAGTTAAAATCTTTGCGGTTAAGAACCATCGTCAAGCCAACAAACACGTCTTCGTCATAATATGCCATAAAGTCTATGGGCATAACTCCCAACAGCCCTTTTAACTCATCATATGGTATACGCTCTTCCTTCGGAAACGCACTCTCATACAGACTTTTCAGTTGCACGTTGTCTACATTCTCTGCGGTTATCTTTTCTGTCCTCATAATATCAATTATTAACATCTGTCAAGATAAGAAACACTTTCCTTCCTGCCGTTAGCATTTACAGCTATAAATTTTGTACCAGCATTTTTTCAGCCAACGGCACATACCATTCCTTCACCTCATCTGCCGTAGGTGTATGTCCTCCCGGGAAATGATAAGCATGTTTATAATGTTCCATAAACAACGGTTCGAAATGCGCCAGAGTGTCATTCTCGCCGAACAGTCCCCATATCCGTTCCTTGTTTTCATCCTTGCAGCACTCAAACTGAACAGCTTCCATCTCGGAAAATTCACAGATAAGTTTCTTGTCAATCACCAGACGTTGCCTGCCGTTTTGGCGCGGCGACTTATATTCATGCTCACCTATTCTGGTTTTCAGAAACTCCGTCATCATAAAATACGGATTGCCCAGCAGTGCCGGTATGCCTTCTATGTTGGCAGCCATCTGTGCATAAAACGACCCGCAACTGTTGCCTACAAGCACGTCAGGTTTCTCACTGTCGCAGATGTCTTTAATCATCGCCATGGCCTCATCTGGATGTATCGGCAGGTCGGGCGTTATCACCTCAGCCTTTCCCTTTAGAGCCTCTCTAAGACTAAGTGCCGGCACACATTGGCCACTGGCAAAAAATCCGTGAAGGAATAATATCTTTTTATCCATATTCGTCATTGAAAAATTCAAACTATACATGCCACAAACAAATGAATGCCCAATGATTCTCTATACGAAAACCACACAAACCGGCACTATTCATTAAGCGGCAAATATTCTACACTTTACAAAAGTACAAAATTAAAACCAAATACATCATCACAAAGCCACAATATCATATAAGTTTACACTGCTGCTACAGCTTTTACGCTCATTGCCTTACAGCCGACATGCATTTATACTATTTGCCGCCAAACCTCACATTCTGTAATCCTTGCCGGCCGTTTCTGACATATATTTCATATTTTACACAACATTTATCGCCGCAGCACATACTGATATAAGTAAATTTCCTTAACTTTGTCATTGGCATTATATGCCATGACATTTATTCGTCAAACTAAAAACATTTGCATTATGATTAAAATTTATGTAATGAACACATGCCCTGACTGCACCGACGTTAAAGAGCAAGTTAAGGGGAACGACAAATATGAAGTCGTCGACATCGGCGAACATGTAAGAAATCTTAAAGAGTTTCTAAGGCTGCGCGACAAAAATCCAGCCTTCGATGTCATGAAGCGTGTAGGCTCTGTAGGTATTCCATGTTTTGTTCTTGAAGACGGCACCATTACATTCCGTGCGGATAAAGCCGGCTTACAGCCGCCTGTAAAGGAAGAAGGACAATCATGCAGCATTGACGGAAGCGGATGCTAGAACGCTCCTTGTTCCCATTTTATGTTATTGTCTACGCAAATACGATACGTAGACAATAACATATGCAGTCATCATTCCCGACACCACCATCGTCATGAATTGACATATCCTTTTATCACATCCACAAATCTCTTGCCGTAGGTATTCAGTTTATATTCGCCTATGCCATATATGTTGCTGAAGGCATTCAGCGTTGTGGGTTTTTCTTTGGCAAGGGCGTGCAGTGTCTTGTCAGACATAACCACATACGCCGGCCAGTTGTTTTCTTCTGCAATATTCTGCCTCAGCTTACGCAGCACACTGAACAGGGCCGGGTCTTCCGTCTTATCGCCATTACTATACTGCATGGGCAATTCCTGCTGCGCCTGCTTGATTTTATTCTTCCGTCTGTCCTCTCTCCTAATCATCGCAAGCTCCACTTTTTTGTCGCCAAACAATGCTTCACGTCCCAGCATCGTAACCTTCAGATGCTTGTCTTCGGTATATGCTATCTCTATAAAGCCCATCTGCAGCATCTGCAACAGATAGTCGCGCCAGTCGCGTGCCGGAACGTCGTGCCCCACTCCAAAAGTCTTAAGCAGATCATATCTGTTTGCCGCCACGTCGGCAGACATCATGCCGCGCAGAATGTCTATCGTCGTAGTAAAGCCTATACACTCTTTTGTGCGCATTATTGCCGACAGTGCTTTCTTCACTATCATCGTGCCGTCAAAATGCTGCGGAGGATTGTTGCACACATCACAGTTGCCGCAGTCGTGTTCGCTCACCTCACCAAAATAGTTTAACAGTATGCGCCTTCGGCACACCTGTGCTTCGGCATACTCCTGCATTCTGTTCAGTTTCTCGTTGTTAAGCTCGCTCTGTCCACTCTCGTCGGCAAAGCTGCGCAGGGTTACAAGGTCGCCTATGTTATAAAACAGCACCGTCTCCGTGGGCAGTCCGTCGCGTCCTCCGCGTCCTATTTCCTGATAAAAGCTCTCTATGCTCTTAGGCAGGTTATAGTGTATCACATACCTCACGTTGCTCTTGTCTATGCCCATGCCGAAAGCCACCGTTGCCACCACTACGTCTATCTTGTCTTTTATAAAGTCCTCTTGTATTCTGCTGCGCTCTTCCATCTCCAGTCCGGCATGATATGCTCCGGCTGCAACGCCCTCACGCTTCAGCTTCCCTGCAAGCCGCTCTGTTTCTTTACGCGACAGACAGTATATTATCCCGCTCTCATAAGGATGCCTGTCTATTATGTCCAATATGGTGTTCAGCTTCTCCTTGGCCGAGTATCCGCGCCTTACATCAAGACTAAGATTGGGGCGGTCAAACGAACTTACAAATATTTGTGGATCGCGTAGGTTCAGTTTGTCTATTATGTCTGCCTTTGTCGTTTTGTCGGCAGTAGCAGTCAATGCTATTATAGGTACATCGGCAAAGCGTTCATGCAACACGCCAAGATGTACATATTCAGGCCTGAAGTCGTGTCCCCATTGTGATATGCAGTGAGCTTCGTCTATTGCGAACAGCGACACCTTCATCATCTGTCCTATCCATACTATTTCTGTCATAAAGCGTTCAGGCGAAATATACAGCAGTTTTATCTTTCCCTGTCTGCATTGTTCGCGTATCACTCTGTCTGTTGCCTCATCGTTACCGCTGTTCAGTGTTGCAGCCATTATTCCGTTTGCACGCAGTGCCTCCACCTGGTCTTTCATCAGTGATATCAGAGGCGATATAACCACAGCCGTACCTTCAAGCATCAGCGCCGGCAGTTGGAAGCATATCGACTTTCCGCCGCCTGTAGGCATAAGCACTAAAGAATCTTTCTTTTGTATCACATTCTTTATTATCTCTTCCTGCATCGGTCTGAAACTGTCATATCCGAAATATGATTTCAATATCTGTTTTAATGCTTCCATTTATTTTTACACATCTTCTATTAAAAAGATCTCACTTTAAAAATATCACTTCTAATTACGAACACGTGAACATTATGCCATGCTTACTAAATATAAGGAATGATACGAAAAAAATAACTATGCGACAAAATTGAAAATATTTTCATTCCTTTCACAGTCCATATAATCATTATATAACTGAACCTTTTGATTTATAATCAATATTTCCAAAAGTTCCAGTTTTAAATGTTCTTTTATATTATTATTTTAATAAAAAATCTTCCTTTTCATTTCTCAAGTCACTTAATATTTTGCCATTATAGCTAAAATATTTAGGACCTTGATATGCACCGGATGAGTTTTGTTTTTCTTCTGGCAAAAAGTTTGCCGTAAAAGCTGATAAACTGTACAACCGTCCTTCATACTCAATCTTATCATCGCTGGCTATTCTTACAGGAAGTTGAAGAGCATCAAAAATTATAGTGTCGCCTACATTAAGGCCAATCATATGAAACTTAAATGGTGGCTTTGGTGCCTTACGTTGTTTTTCTTTCGACTCAGCCTCAATCTTCTTATCCTCATCCTTACTCTTACTAATCACTGGCTTGCCGTCAACGTACACATACAACTCAGCATCATCAAGCAAATCAGCAATATCACGCATAATATCTAAAGCAACAGACGGTGCAATATTAAAGAATTCACGATTCTGTCTTATCCTTAAATCTGTCAGGCGGTCAATTTGTTTATGTATCTGTTTCTCAACTTTAGCATATTTACTAGTCTTGAGAGTTGCATAAATTTCAAAAGGTAAAGGCACAGCAGTATTGTCAAGCTCTTTACTCCGAACATCTACAGGACGTGAACTTTTACCAATCTTTACCCAATCTTCTCTAAAACTTGGATTGGTTAATATATAAACAAAGCCAGAATCATTTTTCTCCATAATCATTACACATTAATGGCCTTTATCAGGCTTGTACCAATATTGTTCTATTAAAATCAAACAACATATAATCAGTTTTTATATAACTAAAAACAGAATATACCAAAACATTCATAATGTCCTTATTTCAAAATACAAAAATACAAAAATTTATCGAGATAAAATTCAAAACACAATATTATTATTCCAAGGAATAATCGAACAAAGAAAACTAATTCATTATACAAACTAATCCAGCATATCAAATCATCCACCCTCCTCAATCATTTTAAGGCACAAAAATTTGAAACAAGAATATATACTTTTCGTTAACAAACAAGAGAAATGAAGATCAATTTAGTACAGACCGTAAGCAAAACAACACCCATAGGTTTCAAATCATTAACCTATTGTTTTTGAGTCGTAACTCGGCCACTTTTGATGCAAAAGTGACTGAGTTTTTAGGCACAAACAAATGAGTTTTAATGGCAAAACTGATGCGTCGGGATATGTCGCGAGCAGCTAAACAAAAATGGGGTAAAAATGCAGGCAACAAAAACCGGCCTATACAGTCAAAAGGAGAAAAGGAAGAGTTAATAAATCATAAAAATAATGACGGCATATAAGTTACGCCGCAACATAACAGCAAGCGACGTAACTATCAGATAATCAATGCCTATTTAAAACAAAGTAAAAAATAAGGCTTTAAGCTCTTTGAAAACGCCTGAAATGCCTTTACGCCGAACAGCATCGGACAGCGACACGACAAAAGAGGATTTGGCAATATGAACAAAACAGACTATATTTGCTGCGTATTTAACCCATATTATATGAAAGATTTTACTGAAGAATTGATTCTCTTTATCAGAAGACACAAAATCCTGGCATTAGTTGTCTATGCGGCTGCAGTAATGACGGTGTTGACTATGACGTTTAGCGAAAGCAATGACGAAAGATGGTTGAACCTTAATCTTTTAGACATCATAAATCGGATGTCAGATTAATAAACGACCTAACAAAAAAACAGAACACGGAACAGTTTTTATTGATTCCGTGTTCTGCTGCTATATGTTTAATCCTAAACCGGCCATCCGGCCGCATACTTGGTTTACAATATTATCACTGCGCTTTATTTAACAAGCACTTTATATGAATTATTGTTGATGCGAACAATAAACAGACCCGGCTCTGAGCTTATGTCAGATGCCTTGCCGCTATAAACCATCTGTCCGCCAACGGTGTATACCTGCATCATCTCTCCGTCTGCACCCTCAACAACAATTCTGTTGTCAGCTGCATAGACATTGATATTGTCATTAAACGTCTGGCTTGCAATTCCGGTGCCGATAGACTCCATGAAGCTCAAAATCGGGAAGCCGTTGTTTATGTTCTTTGTATCAGCTGCCCATACCTTATCTTCGCTGCCGCTACCGTTGTTGAGCGTAGTAACAAAATCTTCAGCCTTCATCTGCTCTGAAGTCATGACAGGAGCATTTGTTATTTCGAAGGCACCAAAGATATCGGTAACTTCACCGCATGAAGAACCGGCAAACACATCAGAGCTGAAATACATGTCGTGCATCTTAAGCGTGTTGAAATTCTGGAAGAACATGGCAAGACCAATGATACCGCCTAAAGTAGAGTTGCCATCTATTGCACCGACATTATAGCAGTTGTATAATTCACAGTTATCTCCACGGCCTAAGGCATCACCAATGATACCGCCGAGACGCTCCGGACCACTCACTTTACCGGTATTAATACAGTTGCGTATAACGCCACCCTCAAGCAGTCCGATAACGCCGCCTGCACCATTTGTCATAGCTTTAACATCACCGAAGTTTGCACACTCTTCAATCAGGCTGTAGCATGTACCGGCAACACCTCCTGCTGACATACCGTTTCCGCCTTCGCTTCCGGCTGTAATATCTCCATAATTAACGCACTGTCTGATGACGCCTTCTCTGTAATTAGAACCAACGATACCGCCGGCATAATAGTAAACACATGATATGTCAACCTTGTTGACACAATTCTCAATGATACCGCTGTTTGAGCCTACAAACGGACCAACAACCATATCGCCCGTAATCGAACCGCTCTCAATTGTCAGGTTTCTCAACTCAAAGCCCGGATCAGTGCATCCAAACATACCCATTGACTTATAGTCAGTCAAACCAGGAATGGTCAGATTAGTAATTTTATGGCCGTCGCCGTCTACTTTTCCGCTGAAAGCAACTATTACATTTTCCTCACCAACAGAACAGTTGTATCCGATAGGGAACCAGTCGTGACCTGCCAAATCTATATCAGCAACCAGTTTGAAATATGTATTTTCGTATACAGAGGTACCGTCGTAAACATCTTTAGCCAGTTTAGCAAGCTGCTCCGGAGTTTTTATCAGATAAGGCGATTCTGCCGTACCCTCGCCACCTTCAAAACTTGAAGCAGCGAAATCTGTCCATTGTGTCCCGTCGGCAACAGCAGATACATGATTGACACTTTTGTCGAACGAATAAGACGCTGAAGCTGTCAGACTCTGCATAGACAGTCCTAAGCAAAATAAAAGTAAAGTTTTTTTCATAGTTAAATTATTTTATAAGAATTTATATGATTATATTTGTCAAATATAGACAAAATAAAACAAACCGCAATGAATTATTACAATTAAATATCATTTCGCTTTATAAATTAAGCCATATAGACATATATTTTAATTTATTAATATTAAAACTTTTCACTTTCAGATATCAGCTGAAAGGGTTAATGTAAAGATATTTTCTGCCTACCTAAACGGAAGATGAGATGCAAATATTAGAACACTATATAGGATTATGAGAAACTATTTCGCAAGATTTACCCCCAATCGGTTATCAGACCGCATATAACTTTATCAATTTTATGTATTCATGCTTTCAGCCCGCCTTTTGTTTCTGTTAGCGTCTTTTTGTTCGCTTTTTCTTGACATGGCCCGCTATGCCTGCAAAAAATCCAACAAAAAAGCCGCTCTATATAAAGCAAAAATACAGACCGAATGCAAATAACCTATTAGGAGTTAAAAGTAATTAAAGAAAATAACATTGGCTTTTATACTTTTGCCCATGACCCTGTTATGACAGTAATCATAAGGTCTAAAACAAAAGAATAAAGTAACAGAAAAGCCTATACATCAGAGCAAGAAAAAAGAAACAACAACAGGTCATTATAATCAAACAAGAAAAAAGTATAAAATATGAAAATATGACGACAAATGAGCGTAAATTTAATAATTTTGCAAGTTGAACGGCTTAAGCCGGAATCAACAACATATTAACAGAACAGAATATGAACACTCCATCGTTACAGCAAATTATAGACATAGTTAAGGAGGCTGCGGGACTGATGCAGACCGATGCCTTCGAAATATCAGAAAAAGAAGGATTTGCCAACATCGTGACATCATCAGATGTGGCTGTGCAGGACTTCCTGTGCGGCAGACTGAAAGAACTGATGCCTGACAGCGGATTTCTGTGTGAAGAAGAAGACATGTGGGACACATCGCACGAATACACATGGATAATAGACCCAATTGACGGCACGGCAAACTATAGCCGCGGCATAGCGCAATGCGCAATATGCGTAGGCCTGAAGCACAATGAAGACATGGCTATGGGCGTGGTGTATATACCGATGACAGGAGAAATGTTTTATGCCGAGCAAGGCAAAGGTGCTTTTCTGAACGGACGACAGATACACGTGTCAGACCGCCCGTTTGAGAACTCGCTGCTATGCACAGCCCTGCCTGTATACCACAAAGAGTATGCACAGATGTGCTCTGACATTATAGTTGAAGCCTTCGGCCGCTGCAACGACATAAGGCGCTTCGGCGCTTGCGCCCCGGAACTGTGCTATCTGGCAATGGGTCGCTGCGAACTCTACTTTGAATATCTGCTCAGCCCATGGGACTATGCTGCAGCCTCACTAATTGTGACTGAAGCCGGAGGCACAATAACAGCCACAGACGGATCGCCTGTAAAACTGACGCAAAAGGGCGGTGTCATAGCAGCCAACAACGCAGCCAACCATAAACAGATGGCAGACATCGTGGCAGAAAAGACCAGAAGCACAAACTGACAGGCACGCACGCGAAGGCATAAAGACCTGAGCGGCACGGACAAGACGCGGCTATAAAGAGACAGCCGCGTCGAAATCGCTGTTGACCCGGCGCATCCATTCAGGAAGCATAGCCAAAGCCTCATCCTGCAAGTTGTCAGGCATAGACCTGTAGAAGGCATAAGCCATAGGCCCGGCAATGGCTGCAAGAGTGTCGGCATCGCCGCCGAGAGAAATGGCAAGCTTGATGCAGTCGACATAATCTTTCGACTCAAGAAAACAAATAAGAGCTGCCGGCACCGTGCCCTGACAGGTGGTGTCGTTTACGTAGTCATCATGAATATCGGCATAACCTTTTAATGCCCAGTCTGGATAGAAATGTTCGAGAACACAAGACCTGACATACGCCTTGTCGCGGCCCAACTTGAGATGATACACAGCCAGTGCCGTTGCCATAGCCCCCTTTATACCTTCTGGATGATTGTGAGTGGGCATAGCCGTAAGACGTGCCATATCGACACACTCTTCTTCTGTTCCGGCAAGCCATCCGGCAGCACTGCATCTCATAGCGCTGCCGTTGCCATAACTGCCATAAGGATTATGGACAGATGAAGCCATCCAAAGCCTGAACCTGTAGCCGTAGCCTGCATGCGGATGCCCGTTGGTACGCTTCCACAGATTATCGGCCATGTCGAGATTGTTCAACAAGGCTTCGGCACAAGCAAAAGTACATACTGTGTCGTCGGTAAAACGTGCGTGAGAAGCAAACATCTCAACGGCATCATAATTCTTCGTACTATTATATCTGCTCTCATAAGCACTGCCGGCAATGTCGCCAATGGCTGCACTCAACAATAAATTCTTCATATCGAAACAACTATTATCTGATAATAACAAGCAAAACTCTGCCGGCAGCTAAAACTCCGGAAATATGCCGTTACGCCTGAGTTCCTCATACTTTTCAGCGTCAAAGCGATAGACTGAACTTTTATGACCTGATGCAGGCGCAACCTTAACAAGAAGGCCTGTACGCAACATTCTGCCACCAAAGCTCCGATGATCAAAGCTAACACAAAATACTGCTTCATAAAGGGTGCGCAACTCCTTCATGGTAAACTCTTTTGGCAGAAGGCCGAAGGCTACGGGATGAAAATGGATGCGCTCACGCAAACGTGTAAGGGCATCTTTCAATATACGTGCATGATCGAAGGCCAAAGGCGGCACCTCGTTGAGCGAAAACCACCGCGCCCTTGAAGCATCGTCGCCGGGACGCACCTCACTTGTGCGTACAAGAGCATAATGTGCTATTGTTATTACACGCTCACGCGGATCGCGGTCAGGGGCACTATATGTATGAAACTGCTCCATATAAGCCCCGGTCAGTCCTGTTTCTTCTTCAAGTTCGCGCATGGCACCCTCGTCTGCCGACTCATCCATATTGAGAAATCCGCCGGGAAATGCCCAACAGCCTTTAAACGGCTCAGCACCACGCTCGATGAGCAACACCTGGAGACTGGAGCCATCAAATCCGAAAATGACACAGTCAACCGTAACTGACGGGTGAGGATGCTTATATGTATAAACCTTATTTCCCATATTGTCTTTGTGTATTGATTCTGTTGCAAATATAGTGAAAGGCGAGAGCAATGCAAAACAAAAAAAACATTTTTTTGAATCTGCAATGCCGAGCCGAATCCTATATTATGAAAATATAGTGAAAGGCGAGAGCAATACAAAACAAAAAAAAGTTTTTTGAATTTGTATTGCCGAGCCGAATCCTATATTATGAAATATATAGCGAAAGGCGGGAGCAATGCAAAACAAAAAAAACATTTTTTTGAATCTGCAATGCCGAGCCGAATCCTATATATATCAGGCACGAAATGTCCAGTCTGCCCAAAACATGAGCAGCAGACAAATGTTTGCAATATAAAAGGCACAGAATAATCAAAAAAACAGCTATATTTACAGCCGGAAAAAATTATATAAACAAAGAAAAACAGAATGGGAAAGAAAGAATATATCAAGGCTAACCGCGAATGGCTTGAGGCAAAAGCCGGCGAAGACGGCGTAATGGCTCTGCCGAAAGGCGTTTATTACAAAGTGCTTTCGGCTGGAAACGACAACGGCGTACACCCTACTCCACGAAGCATTGTAACGGCACACTATACAGGACGCACCATTGACGGCAAAACATTCGACTCAAGTGTTGGCGGAACTCCTGTGGCTTTCAGACTGAGTGACCTCATTGAAGGATGGATTATTGCCATGCAATACATGTGCGTAGGCGACAAATGGGAAATTTATATACCGGCAGAACTGGGTTACGGAAAATTCTCACAACCGGGAATACCGGGCGGCTCAACATTGATATTTGAGATAGAACTGCTCGGCATTGCATAAAGTCAACGCAAAGATAAAGACAGACAGCAGGGCTATCAACGGGCAGAAGCAAGTCTGCAATAAAGAGACAAAAGTTCGTGATTGGCCTTGCCGTCAATACTAATGCTGCGCTGTTCGTCAAACAGGTCGAGCGAAGGGGGACATTCTCCACATACATCTATACCTATGACGTTCTCGTTTCGAAGTATTATTGAAAGCAAACTCTCAAGTGATGCAAGCGACAAAGAGCCCTGATCCCAGTTGGTAACGGCAGAGTCAGTATTAAGCACATCCTTGTCTACTGAAATATACACAGGCTCGTCGACATGTTCAGCTGAGAACTTTCTCCATGCCTCAGCATGCTCTAAAGAAGACTCACCATAAAACTTTACCCGGTCGCGATACTCATCAGGAACAGCCAGGATAAGTCTGTCGGCTGCCCCAACGATAAGCACCTTGCGCAAGAACTTATTAGTGTCGAGCATGGTCTTAACCCAAGAGCCACACGAAAGCATCTCATCGAATAAAGACGGCTGCATGTCGGGATGATGGTCGAATACTACCATTGAGAACGGTTCGATTATTTTATCGGTCCAAAACTTGCTGACGTAATGATAATTGCCAGAATCGATAAAATGCAGTCCGTGTGGACTGTAAGGCTTCATCCTACGTCTGAGCGCATCGGCTGCTTCAGCATCACAGTAACAGTCGGTGCCATTAAGGTCGGTACAGTCAATCCAGCGGAAATGACTGTTTGACAGAAAACGCTCCTGCTCATATACATGAGTGAAGTTCATCACCACAATTTCAGGTTTCATCTTACAGTTAGTTTTTTATGTTTATTTGCTGTATTGCGCCTGCAAAGCCACAAGCTACTCGACCGCAACACTTCCGGCATTAATCCTAAAAACTGCCGCACAGAGCAAGAGCGAGCAGAAGAGTCAAAAGTCAGGCATGAAAAATCAGCCTTGCTGACGCTGCGGTCTAAGTTCCCAAAAAGCTACGGCTGCCGCAGCAGCCACATTAAGAGAGTCGACCTGATGTGACATAGGGATGCGCACCACATAGTCGGCCTTACAGATAGCTTCAGCAGGAAGTCCGTCGCCCTCGGTACCCATAATGAGCGCAAGACGCGGCTCGTCTTTCAGCGGTTTATAATCAAGAGGCACAGAACGGTCGGTAAGAGCCATTGCCGCCGTGCGGAAGCCAAGGCGTGACAACTCGCCAAACGGATCGTCGCACCATGTCCACGGAACAAGAAAAACCGAACCCATAGACACCCTGACAGCACGACGGTTAAGAGGATCGCACGAATCGGGCGTTATCAGCACGGCATCAATGCCCAAGGCTGCAGCGGAACGAAATATAGCACCAATGTTGGTTGTGTCGACAACACCATGAATGACTACAACCCGGCTTGCATCACGGCAAACATCACTGACAGAAGGCATGACAGGACGACGCATGGCACACAGCACGCCACGCGTAAGTGTATACCCGGTAAGTCCAGACAAGACATCACGCTCACCGGTGTATATCGGCACATCACCTATACGCTCCACTATATCGGCAGCATCGCCTGTGATATGCTTACGCTCGCACATAAGCGCCAAAGGCTCATATCCGGCATCGAGAGCCACACGTATAACCTTAGGACTCTCAACAATAAACAGACCTTTTCCCGGCTCTACACGGTTACGGAGCTGTGCTTCGGTAAGTTTACCGAATATTTCTACTCCGGGATGACTTAATGATGTTATCTCTATTACAGGCATGCAGCAATGATAATCTTTTTACGTTTGTATTATGACGATACAAAAGTAGCATTTATTTGCCACACTCCATAAATATTCATGCACAAAAGACTATAGGCAGATGCTGTTTTTATAGAACTTATAAGAAGTTAACGGAAGTTTGCGGCATATCAAGACATTAGATTAATGCCACAATTATATGGATGCACAATATTCTCCCGCATGATAATGGCATATAAAGAACAGCCACAAGACAAACCTACATTAAAATGAAAAATGAACAACAAAACAGCCAAAAACATCTATGACCAACCGGGAATAGCATAAAGAAAACCTGCCGCACCATAATGGCACGGCAGGGCAATCGCTAAATCTAAAAGACACTCACGTGCCAATAAAAAAGAAACCAACACGACACTCACGTGCCAAAATAAAAGGAAAATCAAATTACAACGCCAATATAAATGTAGCAATTGTATGACATCAACTACCAACAAATCCGTAATCGGCATTAAGTTTCCATATCAACAAATTACTTTAACCCAAATCAGTAATCAGGCTATGTATTGTTTAATACAATTGGTATATTCATACTTTCAGCCGTATTTGTATTTTCTATCGTCGGAGTTCATAAACCGCACGCCAGTGAAAGTTATACGGCAATCAACTCAATATAAAATGACAATACAGCAGAAAGCCAATAACCAGTTGGGGGTAAATCTCATCAAGCAAATTGTCTATGAAAAGACATCTGCAAGACTTCATCAGCACTCCGCACAAAAGTCATAATAAAGCTATAATTTGAACATAAAGCCGAAAGCATAATCAAGCAGCAATAAAGTCAGGCTTTTTCTGGGAGGCCCAATTCCCTACGCTGCCGCTGAAGGTCAAGTTCGCGTTTTTGCCGTTCTCTCCTTTCTTTCATCATATCCTGCCATTTTGCATATTGTCCGTCATCAAGAATCTTTTTCATCTTCTTGTCCATCTTCTCTTCACGCTTTTTCATCTGTTCAGCCTTCTCGCTGAAATCTGCATTATCCGTTCCATCACCTGGTCTAGGCCTCATTCCTCTACCGGGCCCCATGCGCATACCATCAGGTCTCATTCCCGGATGCATTCCGCCGCGACCTTCCCCAGGGCCTACCATGCCATCAGGCATTTCTGGTTTATTTTCATCGGCCATGGCCTCAGCTTCTTTCAGGTTGAGCTTGTAAACCTTTTTATATTGCTTTTCTGTAAGTTTCAGTTCCTCTTTCATCCTGTCTGTAAGCTCACGCACCGAAGTTTCTGGGTCAACAACTTTTCTCATTGCCGGTTTACGGCCCTGTTGCTCTTGTGCATAAACACCCGGTGAGCCCAAGACACAGAAAAGCGACATTGCAAAAGCAGCTATAAAAGTTAACTTTTTCATATCATTTAATTTGTTTATGAAACATTTCTGCGGCAAAATTACAAAATGCGTAATTCAAATAAAAACATAATCAACAAACAGGAAGATTATATATACCAAAACGAATAGAAATCTTAACCCGAAAAAAATTTTTAATAATCTATCATAAAATCAGTCCGCTACATATGCCGGAATACAGGAAATGACTAATAATGGAAAATTACGAAAGCAAATAATAAAAAGGCAAAATATGCATGCAAATGCCTAAAAAATATGAAATAATCAGGATTTATGCCTTCACCTTTATTATCTCATTCAAGTCTGTCGTATATCTTTGTGAGGCATGTTCGTGCTTGAGATGCCAATTGTTGCCTGTGCCCTGCACGGCAATCTTAACCATGCCATAGCCGTTTTTGCGGTTTATACAATCTATTGCGGCAGCAAGTCGGGCCTGCTTTGCACGGTCAACCTTATCAAAAAGATAAGTCTGAACTGCCGTGTCAGGACAAATGTCCCACACTATTACACCAGCCTTCTTAAAGCGGCATGTATCAGCCGGCCACTGAGAGCGCAAGGCATCTACTGCCGTTGACACGAGTTCACGCAAATCATTTGTGGGAACTGTCATCACTGACGTATGGTTTATTGCACGGCGAGGCACATCTGTACGGAAACGGCATGTATAGGCAAACACTGTAACGGCACCACAACAGCTGTGCTGTTGCTTAAGCTTGCGAGAACATGCCGAAGCAAAGTTTGCCACGGCCTCCTCTAAATGACTGAGTTCAGACAAGCCTTCATCGGCAAAACTTCGGCTCGTGCATATGCTCTTTTTCTGCGGCAACTCTTCTATATCTATGCAACTTTCGCCATGAAGTTCGCGCCAGGTTCTTACTCCTGATATGGTAAGCATTTTGCGCACCCAACTCTCACTGCGCTGCACCAGGTCGTAGGCGGTGTGTACTCCATAATAGTTGAGCTTAGACACGCTGCGCCGTCCAATGCCCCACACATCAGCCACATCAAGTCCCTGCAGAGCTTTTATACGTTTGTCAGCTGTATCGATAAGGCATACGCCGTGATAGCCCTTGAAACGTTTGCCATACTTAGAAGCCACCTTAGCCAAAGTCCTGGTAGGAGCAATGCCCATGGTTACCGGTATACCCGTACCCTTGCCTATGGCACGCACAATCTTCATTCCATATTCGCGCAGCATATCGCCGCTGCCAAAACCAGAAAGGTCAACAAAAGCCTCATCAATTGAATATTGACTGACATCGGGAGCGAACTCGGAAAGAAGCATCATTACGCGCCTGCTCATGTCGCCATAAAGGGTGTAATTTGAACTGAACACGGCCACCTTGTTTCTCTCGAGCATATCTTTAACCTGATAGAACGGAGTGCCCATGGCAATGCCCATGGCCTTTGCCTCATTGCTGCGCGCTATGATGCATCCGTCGTTATTTGAAAGCACTACGACAGGCGACGTTCGCAAGGCCGGATTGAACACACGCTCACACGAACAGTAAAAATTATTGCAGTCAACCAAGGCAAACATTGTATAACTATCTTCTTAGCTGCCGTTTTATATTATAGGTAAGAACGCCCCACACGATAAAATTGTTCTCCTCTGTTACCTTTATCGGAGGATAATCGTCATTGGCAGGAATTAGCCAAAGACAACTGCCATCTGGATCTATCCTTACTTTCTTCAGTGTAAACTCGCCGTCGATAAATGCCACGACAATATCGCCGTCATGCGGGTCGATAGACTTGTCTATAACGAGCAAATCGCCATCGTCAATGCCACATCCCTTCATTGAGTCGCCGACAGCACGAGCGTAAAACGTTGTGGCCGGATGACGCACAAGTTCACGGTTAAGGTCAATGCTGTCAGACAAATAATCTTGTGCCGGTGAAGGAAAACCTGCACGTATGCCTCCGTCTGCATAAGTAAGGCTTAACTCACTGCTAAGATCTGCCGAATATAGTATAAGGGTCATCTTCTGAGTGCGTTTTTAATCATATCCTCTCTTACAAGTTCCTTCTCCATAGCCGAGAGTTTAGGCAACTTCACCCTGTCGGGACATTCAGTCTGATACGCCTTAACCTCGTTAATAAGCTGTTGCCAATCGTACAAGAATTCTTCAGAGCAGCCATGCTTACGGTAAATGTCCATAGCCGCCTCCAATATTTCGGGAGCACAGCTGTCGTCACCCTGAAACACAACAGCCGGTATATAGTTGGTTATACAATCTCTCAGTAACCTTAACTGGTCCTTCATTAGCGTTTTTAATTAAATTAATGCATAATAGACGTAACTGCCACAGAAATATGCCAAACGGCAATATGTCAAAGAAAATAGCTTATCTGACAACGGTATCATGTATCACCTGTAAATATCTATTTTACAGCTTATTATGAAGCATGCTGCAAAAGGCCTTGTTTTAGCGTTCAAAAAGCCGTCTTTTACAATCCAATATGCCGTCTTTCGGGATGCAAAAGAATGTCTTTTGCAATATCACTGCCGGAGCTCAATATAAAAACTTGCCGTGCAATATTCACTCAGCACAATACATTGGCATGCGGGGCGTATCGCACATAGCTCTAACAGTAGCCATAATATCTGATTAGCGGTTATTCATAATCATCTATAACCGAATTGACAAAGTCCATCATTGGCTTACCGACAGCCAGGATGTCTGACATCTCGTCGAGCCATGTGCTCTTTGAAAAGAATATGTCGGGCACAGCTGTCCAGCAGCAGTAATCTTTCATTCGCAGATACTGGATAAACTCATAATCGCGCGGAAATCCAGACGGAGCAGTCTTCAGACTTTCCAATCCAAACCCCTTAGGTGAATCCCATGTTCCTTCGCCCGGACGGCCAAAGAGTTCTACAAACTTCTTGCTCTCAACAATGCCTCTCCATGTATCTATGTTAGCCATTATCTCGTTTCTGCAGGAAGTAAGGATATTGGTAGGAAGCCAATAGCTGCCACATGACAACAGACAGTGTCCCGGCTCAAAATGGATGTAATAACCTCCATGAAGCGCCTTCTTGCCATGGGCTGCAATATATGCCCCAAGATGAGTCTTGTACGGAGACTTATCCTGCGAAAAACGTGTGTCGCGATAGAAACGGTAAGTTACATCCTTTATTGTAAGATGTTTTACCGAAGGGTCGAACTCTGTAATCCTTGCTATTGCCTCTTCTATACATTTTTCAAACACAGCCTTGGCTGAAAGATATTCGTCCTTATGGCTGTTAAACCATTCCCTGTTGTTATTTTTTCTTATATTTTCAAGAAAATCGAATATTATTTTTGTTTGCATAATACCTACAGACCATTAAATAAGACTACAAAATTCAATAAAAAAGAATACCGGTTCTACAACTTTGAGCCGTCCATTATTTTAGGACAGAAGTGATCAAAAGGACACTTCTCACAATGAGGCTTACGGCTCGTACATACGTACCGGCCGTGCAACAACAGCCAATGATGTGCATCTGTTGCATATTCTGCCGGGATGTTAGCCATAAGTTCACTCTCAACTTTAAGCGGCGTGTTGGCCTTACGTGTTACAAGTCCGAGCCTGTGGCTCACACGGAACACATGCGTGTCAACGGCAATGACCGAACGCCCGAAAGCTACGGCCTGAATGACATTGGCCGTCTTGCGCCCCACTCCCGGCAGTTTTATCAACTTATCCATTGTGTCGGGCACTTCGCCGTTGAAGTCAGATATCAGCATACGTGCCATGCTGACAAGATGCTGCGACTTGGCGTTAGGATACGACACGCTCTTTATATACTCGTAAACCTCATCCGCCTCCGCCTCGGCCATAGACTTAGCATCAGGATAACGGTCAAACAGCTGCGGCGTGATAGAGTTGACGCGCTTGTCGGTACATTGGGCACTGAGAACAACGGCAACCAATAATTGAAAAACACTACCGAATTCTAATTCGGTAGTGACTTTCGGCATTTCTTCTTTGAAATAATCAATTATGTACTGATACCTATCCTTCTTGTTCATTCTCTTCAGCTGAAGCCTCGGTATTGTTCTCAAAATCAGTTATTCCGTTCTTAACCAATATGTTGTACCATTGATACAGCTTCTTGATGTCGCTGTCGTGAACTCTGTCCTGATCGAAATCCGGAAGAACCTTTGCAAAGTGATCACGAAGTTCCTTTGAAGGACATTTTCTGTAATCTATTGATACCTCGCCACCATTCTCTACTTTATAGAGGTCAGCAAGAATCTTTGTCAAAGGCACATCATCGGCATTTGTATACATGGCTATGTCGTTAAGACTTGTTACACAGTCACTTGCAAACACCGGCATACGCTTATGTGTTTCGTCTACTTTTTCAACTATTAAATTAGCCTTGCCTCTTGATACCAAAATATAAAGGCCTGGTTTTCCTGAGATAGAAAGAATTGTCTGTTTCATCTTTATATTCAAAAAAATTATAATTAAATTAATTACATTATTATCATTACTTGTCCAACGACTCGAGCACCTTGTTTATCTGGCTTTCGATGTCGCTATGACCATCGTTCACGATAACATAGTCGCTCAGCGCAGCCATATCCTCCTGAGACATCTGATGGTTTATCCAGTCGCACGCCTTCTGACGAGAAATGTTATCGCGCTCCATCACTCTCCTTATCCTCACCTCCAATGGAGCAGTGACGCATATTGTCTTGTCTACCAACCTATCGAAACCGCTCGAAAACAAAATAGCACATTCCATCCATGTATAGTCAGAATGAACAAAATCGTCTGCCACGGCAGGATGTACAATAGAGTTGATCTTTTCTGTATTTTCAGGACTCTTCAGCAGAAATGATGTCAGAGCCGGCTTGTTGAGCACTCCGTTGACATAAGCATTGTCGCCCACTAATGCCGTAAGTCCGGCATGTATCTTTTCGGATGTGGCCATAAGCCGCTTTGCAGCATCATCACAGCTGTAAATACGTATGCCACGCTTCTCAAGCATACTGCAAATATAACTTTTTCCGCTTCCTATACCGCCTGTAACTGCAACTTTCACCATTTTACTCTACTGCTCCTCTATTAAATAGTCAACCTGATTCACATCCATCTTTGCATTGCGTACGCCGTGAGGAATATAACGCAGATATACATTACATTTTTCCGACGGACTGTCAATCAGTTCGTTATAATCAACAATAACCTTAAACTTATCAGGCTGAATGGTTCTGAACATGCTGGCACCAACCGTAAACGTAACAGTTACGCGAGACGGGAACGTGCGCAATATTTTTCCTTCCGGCATATTCACTGCAACGATAGGCACCTCGACCTTTTCTTCTGTCAGAATATCCGGGAACAATGATATCTTTACATTATCAGGCACACTCTTGACTCCACGTGTCTTAAGCAACGGCACCTGACGTATCACAGTATCTGTTAAATTTGTTATGTTAAGGCGTTCTGTATATACATATTTAATACTGTCGAGAACATCACGCCCTGCATATATGTCTATTGAATCCGGAGAGAACATGACCTTGGCAAGATAATAGCTTCTACCAAGACGTATCTTTCCGTTTAACTTAACGGGCACCCGCTTCTTTAATCCATAATTGAAAAAGAACTCATACTTGTCGGGCTTTATGCTCGTTATATGGGAAGAATTAAAAAGCTGCTGATATATCAGTTTCTGCAATTCAGCAGAAGCTACGGTTCCTGTACCTGTGTTTTTTGCGTAACTGTTGAACTTGACTTTTATTGGATGTATCTTATTGCTGTACAAATATGTAAGCAGATAATAGCCTTTATCACGAACCGTAACACGTATGTCAGTTGTTGTGTCGCTTGTTAAAACAACATTTTTAGGTATATCGACCAATGTGACCGGTACCTCTATTTCTTTTTCATAGGTTTCATTCAAGGTCATCAACAACCAGAATGTACCGCTTAATATTAAAAAAAACAAGAAAATCAGAAACTCCTTGTTTACAGAACTAAACAAGAAGCTTCTGATGACTTTAAATATATGAAACAATTTTGAATCGTTCATTATTTGTTTTGACCAGCTGTAAGCTCTGATGATGTCGCATCGGCAAATACATAACCTTTGTCAACACGAATTGTCACACCTTTTGCAATCTCTATTTCAACAATATTGGTTGCAAGGTCTATTCTTTTAACTTCACCATAAATTCCACCGCCGGTTACGACCTTTGTACCTTCCTGAAGAGCATTCTGGAACTTACGGATCTCTTTCTGCTTCTTCTGCTGAGGACGTATCATAAAGAACCACATGATAGCGAATATAGCCACCATAAAGATTAGAAAACTCATACTTCCTCCCTGCTGAGCCTGAGAAGCCAAAAACATAAATGTGTTCATTTCGTTAATTCAGTTAATTTTATTTATTAATTCATTTTTTATTGTCACTTATAGGTTTCAACAGCACGCCAGTATTTATAAGATGCCTTGCGATTGTGTCAAGCATACCGTTGATATATCCGGCACTCTTAGGAGTGCTGTAAACCTTTGCCAGATCAACGTACTCATTAATAGTAACGTTAATAGGGATATTGGCAAATGTAAGCATCTCGGCTATTGCAATCTGCATAATCACGACATCCATATATGCCAGACGTGAGAAGTCCCAGTTACGTGAAGTCTCGCTCATATAATGCTGATACTTGTCTGCATTTAATATCGTTGAGCGGAAAAGTTTACGTGCGAAGTCCTTGTCTTCGTCGTCTTTATACTCCGGCAGCAGTTCCTGCTTATCATCATTTGCAGGATCAAAGCGCTTTATTGTCTTCAATACAAACGTATCAACAATCTCTTTGTCATCATTCCAATAAAGACTTTTTTCCTCGAGCAGAGCATCAAGTTCCTCATTTTCCATAATGAATGTCTTATAAAGCTTGCGCCACAATTCACGGTCTGCCTCATAAGAAGAGTCGTCACTGCTCATATAGTCTGTGTAGATTCTGCTCTGAACGATCTGAGAATATAGTTTTCTTACGAACTCTATATCATCATCCCATGTCTGTTTCTGAGTTGAGATAAAGTCACAGAGCTGCTGGTTTGCCTCCAGCTGTATGGCAAACTTATTATCAACGAACTTACTTGACGGCATGGCAGTATTTTCTCGGTTGGCCCTTGCCACTTCGACATCATAATGCTTGCGTGCCTCTTTTGACACGGCAACAACCAATGCCAATAAATAATGGTAAAGATGATAAGCTTTTGAAAGACTGAACAACAATTCTTTCTCTGCCACATCTATATTCCGATTGCCGTTTTGATAGTATGCATAGGTTAACTGGACTATCTTTATTCTAATTAATTCCCTGTTAATCATTATTTTATAGATTATTTTCTATTTTAATACGTGCAAAAGTAGGTAAAAATAAGAACATTTGCAAGAAAACGGTATAGTTTTTATATGTTTTTATTGTTATTATTTGCTCATTAGAATAAAAAGTAATAACTTTGCATCGCTTTTTCAGAGCACATCGTGAAATTTATTCTCGTGTGATGGTGAATTAAGCAAGATTTTATTAACTTAATTTAGAGTAACACAATTATTATGAAAGAAATTGAAGTAACCGGTAAAAAAAGAAGTACCATCGGTAAGAAATCTTCTAAGAACCTGAGAAAAGAAGGATTTATCCCATGTAACCTTTATGGTGAGGCAAAGGACGAAAACGGCGCACCTAAAGCATTGGCATTCACATGCCCGATGAACGAGCTCCGCAAAATCGTTTACACTCCTCACATCTATGTAATAAACCTTATTATCGATGGTGAAAGCCATACTGCAATACTGAAGGAACTGCAGTTCCACCCGGTAACAGACGCACTTCTGCACGTAGACTTCTATGAGGTTAACGACCAGAAGCCTATCACAATCGGTATACCTGTTAAGCTCACAGGTCTTGCACAGGGTATCCGCGACGGTGGACGTATGAACCTTTCTATCCGCAAAATCAACGTTACAGCTAAATATCAGGATATTCCTGAGCACCTCGACATCGATGTTACTGACCTGAAGATCGGTAAGAGCATCAAGGTTGGCGACCTGCACTTCGAAGGTCTGGAGATGGCTACAAGCAAAGAGGTTGTTGTATGCTCAATCAAGGCTACACGTAAATCTAATGCAGCCAGCAAAGCTGAAGACGCTGAATAATAACTAAAGAATGGATAAATACTTGATTGTAGGACTGGGAAATCCTGGTGATGAATACCAGAATACCAGACACAATACCGGATTTATGATATTGGACGCTTTCGCGAAAGCGTCCAATATTATTTTTGAAGACCGCAGATACGGCTTTATAGGAGAAACATCCATAAAAGGCCGCAAGCTCATACTGCTTAAACCAACTACATACATGAACCTCAGCGGCAATGCCGTTAGATACTGGATGAACAAAGAGAACATATCTCTTGAACATCTTCTTGTTGTAGTTGACGATTTGTCACTGCCTTTAGGCGCATTACGTCTGAAAGCAAGCGGAAGCAATGGCGGGCACAACGGTCTGGGAAATATCCAAAGCGTTATCGGTACGCAACAGTATTCACGTCTGCGTGTAGGCATCGGCAACGATTTTCCTAAAGGAGCACAAGTAGACTGGGTATTGGGAAAATACGACGAAGAAGACATGAAGACGCTTACTCCGGCAATAGACACATCTATTGAAATAATCAAAAGTTTTGTACTGGCTGGAGTCAACATTACAATGAATCAATATAACAAAAAGCACCAATAATGGCAGACACTGCGAGAATAGACAAATGGCTGTGGGCGTCAAGAATATTCAAGACACGCTCACTGGCCGCCAATGCCTGCAAGAACGGAAGAGTAACCATAAACGGCGTCAACGTAAAGCCCTCGCACATGGTTAAAATAGGGGAAACTGTATCCGTGAAGAAGCCTCCTGTAACATACTCATTTAAGATATTACAATGCATAGAACAACGCGTAGGCGCCAAGCTCATTCCTGGCATTTATGAGAATGTTACAGATCCTAAACAATATGAAATTCTTGAGATGAACCGCATCAGCGGTTTCATTGACCGTGCACGAGGAACAGGTCGTCCGACAAAGAAAGAAAGAAGAAGTCTGGACGCATTTATAGAACCGGCAGAATTCGGATTCGACGACTGGGATGACTCTTTCGATGACGATGAGTTTTGAAAACAATAATATCATTAAATACAAACCAAATGACAAACATCGCAATATTTGCATCCGGAAACGGCACTAACTGTGAAAATATAATAAGATATTTCACTGACCACAAAGATATAAACATTAATCTTGTTATCAGCAACAAGCAAGATGCTTATGTCTTGACTCGTGCCAGCAAATATAATGTTCCCTGCAAAGTATTGACAAAAGCAGAAATAAACAATGCGGAGATAATGTTGTCTTTGTTAAAAGAGAATGATATTAATTTCATCGTATTAGCAGGATTTCTGCTCATGATACCTGATTTTCTCATTGAAAATTTTGAAAATAGAATTATAAACATACATCCGTCACTACTGCCCAAATTTGGTGGCAAAGGCATGTACGGACATCATGTTCATGAGGCCGTTAAAGCTGCAAAAGAAACAGAAACAGGCATCACGATACACTTTGTGAGCAATGTATGCGATGGTGGCGCAATCATAAAGCAATATACAACCCCACTCACAGAAAACGACACGGTAGAAGTTATCGAGTCAAAGGTTCATGAACTTGAACAGAAATATTTTCCGAAGACAATAGAAGATGTTGTGTTAAAAATGAATTCTTAATCTGATTCCCTAGATTTCTGTACAATATATAACACAATAAGCTCCACACTTTAATATGTGTGTTTCACACAGCTTTAATTACCAAGTTATATCTCCATTTAGATAAACGCATAAAAGCCAGTGATATATTTTGCTGACTACATTAATTGTACAATTTATTCTGCATGCAATGCAATATAAAATCGGCATAGTATATAAATCAAAATGCCAACTCAAAACCAGTTTTACCACTAAACAATATTAGACTTACCATATTAACACTTTCCTTTTTATAATACTATCTGTTTTATAAAACAACCAATATACCAGCAGAAACCATAGACGACCTATTTTATATAAATAAAAATACGTCAGGAGCTTATGACCTGTTGTGATAAAAATAGAACGAAACCAACAAAAAACACATACAACTACAATACAAAAATCCACATAAATAAGGATTGCACATAAAATGTGTAATACTTAATTTTGCAGGCGAAAATAAAAACGGTGAATACAAATGGATACAAAAAAAATAACATACATGGCAGTTGCCTTGATGTGGTTAACAACAACCGAAAGTCAGGCTGCAGTGTTTAAATATTACAGTAACACAGCATTTTCTGAAAACAAAGTTTCTTTGACAAACGTTGCAAATAAAATTGAAGCAACAGACACTTCACGAGTATACAACCTTGATGAAGTTGTCATCGTATCACAGCCCAAAGAAGCTTTGCTTCTGAGGCAGCAGCCACTTAGCTCTTCAATGTTCACCGGCAACGACATAAACAGCCTTGGAATAACAGACCTGAGCATGCTTGCCAGCTATGTACCTTCTTTCGCAATGCCTGCATACGGTTCACGTCTTACATCTTCAATGTATATCCGTGGTATAGGCTCGCGAGTAAACAATCCTGCAATAGGAATATATGTCGACGGCATCCCCATGGTAAACAAGAGCGCATTCAACATACATACATACCAGATTGACCGAGCCGACATTCTGCGTGGTCCACAAGGCACACTGTATGGCATGAATACAGAAGGCGGACTGTTGCGCTTATATACAAAAAATCCGATGAAATATCAGGGAACAGACATTCATCTTGGTCTGGGCACACATTTTCAAAGGGATTTTGAAGCAGCTCATTACGGAAAGCTTGGTGATAACGCTGCCTTCAGCATTGCAGGTTTTTATAGCGGAAGTAACGGATTCTTTAAAAATCAGACAACAGGCAACAGAGCTGACAATTATAATGAGGCTGGCGGCAAGGCACGCTTTGTGTCAAGACTAACAGACAGGTTCACCATAGACTTTACAGCCGATTATCAGTATGTAAACCAAAACGCCTTCCCATATGGTCTGCTTGACATAACGACCAACAATGTTGAATCACCATCGGCCAACAGACAAAACAGCTATAAACGAAATATGCTTAACACTGGCCTTAACCTTAAATATGCAACAGACAAATTTACACTGACATCAACCACAAGTTATCAATTCATGGACGATTGCATGATGATGGACCAAGACTACCTTGCATCAGACTTCATGCATCTGGAGCAGCGGCAGCTCACTAACGCAATAACACAGGAACTGACCGTAAGAAATAACACAGAAGGTAAATGGAAACATGCTACAGGCCTTTATGGATCGTACCAATGGCTAAGAACTGACGCCCCTGTATTTTTCGACGAAGACTTTACCGGCCGTATATCAGGCGGAATACAATCGGCAATGTATAATTCAATACTTAAGGCAATGATCGACAAGATGGTTGCAGCAGGCATGCCGCAGGCTGCAGCCGAAAAAGCAGCAGCCGCGGCAATAGAGAAAGCTGGAGGAATTAATGTAAGCGCAGACATGAAAGTTCCGGCTACATTCAACACTCCACAGCTCAACATCGGCGTCTTCCATGAATCTAACATCAGTCTTACAAACCGGCTGACAGCCACACTTGGACTTAGATACGACTACAACAGGGTAAAAGTTCATTACGACACATACGCTGCAATGGCAATTACGGCAAATGTTATGGGACAAAGCATGACAAACACATTGACATCAATGCTCAACAACATGTCGCACGACAACTATAGCCAACTACTTCCGAAAGTAGGTCTTAGCTACACAATTGACTCTAACGGAAGTAACGTGTATGCCACTGTATGTAAGGGATACAGGGCCGGAGGCTACAACATACAGATGTTTTCAGACATACTTCAACATGAACTTAACGAAAACAGCAACAAAGCCATGACAGGAAGCTATGACATACCTCACACACAGGCAGACTATGATGAAATAAACAATACGATATCATACAAGCCGGAGGAAAGCTGGAACTATGAAATTGGTGCACATCTTAACCTGTTTGACAATAAGATTCATGCCGATTTAGCCGTGTATTACATGCAGATACGCAACCAGCAATTATCAGTAATGGCCGGTGAATACGGATTCGGACGAATGATGGTCAATGCAGGAAAAAGCATAAGCTGGGGACTTGAAGCAGCACTGCGCGGCAGTGCGTTCGACAACAGTCTAACATGGTCGGCTGGATACGGCCTTACAAGAGCGACATTCAAAGAATACAACGAGACAAGTAATGACACCGAGATAAGCTACAACGGAAAACGTGTGCCATTTATACCAATGCACACTCTAAATGCCAGAGCTGACTACAGAATAAGACTCAATGGGTCAGCCGTACAGTCTGTTGTCATCGGCGCAGACGTAACAGCTCAGGGACGCACATACTGGAATGAGGCCAACACATACAGCCAGCCATTCTATGCTCTGTTAGGAGCACATGCCGACATTAACTTCACCGGCGTAAGCCTGAAACTGTGGTGCCGTAACATTACAGACACTCATTACAACACATTCGCATTCGACAGCAGCGCATCCGGACAAACCATTTATCTAGCTCAGCGCGGCACTCCGATACAAGCAGGATTTGACATCGACCTGCATTTCTGACACAATGGAGGACAGAAATTTACATAACAACAAGCAACAGATAATTTTATAAGAAATGATAAAACAGACGGAATTTACACTGAAACCGCGTACACGAGGCTTTCATCTTATAAGCAACGAGATAATAAGCCAGCTGCCGCAACTGCCTAAAAACGGACTGCTGAATCTATTTGTTAAACATACAAGCTGCGGACTTTGCATAAACGAAAATGCTGACCCTGACGTACGCACAGACATGGAAGGCATATTCAACCACATAGTACCCGAAAATCAGCCATACTTTTGTCATACCCTTGAAGGAAGCGATGACATGCCGGCCCATGCAAAATCTGTCATATCAGGCGTAAGTCTCAGCATACCCATAACTGATGGCCGTCTGAATCTCGGCACATGGCAGGGTTTTTATCTCTGTGAATACAGGAGCCACGGCGGCCCGAGACGCATAGTTGCCACGATTATAGGCGAATAAACACACCCCTGCCAGCACTGTTTGGCATTTAAATTGACAAGAACCCGCACAAACGGAGCAGACAATAATAAAACTGGCCATATCATCACTCAGAAAAGAGTGTCATGATATGGCCAGTTTTGCTTTAATAGACAATTATATTAAAAGTAAAACCGGATAATTTTGTATGAATGGTTTATCACTGCTTATCCGTCCACAGCAAATACCGGTTTGTCAGAACGGGAAAAGCAGAGGCAGAACAAACACCATAACCAGACCTATAATTATCTGCAGAGGAAGTCCAACTTTTACATAGTCCATAAATGTGTACCGCCCGGCCTGCATGACAAGTGCATTTGGCGGTGTTGAAAACGGTGAGGCAAAACACATGCTGGCACCAAGCGTAACGGCAAAAAGGAAAGGATATGGACTTAGCCCAGTTTCCGTTGCGGAAGCCAAGGCAATGGGAGCCATAAGCACGGCCGTAGCAGTGTTGCTTATAAACATAGTAAGAAGCGACGTCGTGAAATAAATTCCTGCAAGCAACACAAACGGGCCGTATGCACCCAATCCGCTTACAAGCGAATGAGAAATCAATGCCGAAGCTCCGGTTTTCTCCAATGCCACAGACATAGGCAACATGGCAGCAATAAGCACCACGCTCTCCCAGTTAATTGTCTTATATGCAGCCTCAACGTTACGGAAACATCCCGTAAGCACCATCAGCACGCCGGCTATCATAACAGCCGTAACTGGAGCTACAGGAATAAAGTCGAACACCATCATGGCTATCATTAGCAACATTATGCAGGCTGCCAGCGGTGCCTTATAGTCGAGAGTTACCTTTGCGGCCTCTTCGAGCGGCTGTCCCAGCACCACCCAGTCGTCTTCATCCCTGCCTAAACGGCTTATGTTGGCCCATGTTCCCTGAACCAGAAGCACGTCGCCCCCATGCAGGCGCACATCAGGCAGACCCTCCATTATATATTCGCCCTTACGCCTTATACCGATTATGTTTATGCCATATTTAGAGCGGAACGACGATTCCTTTAGCAGACGGTTTACGAGGCGCGACGTAGGCAGCAATACTATCTCAGCAATGCCAATGTCATAAAAGTCGAGTGACTCATGTTCTGCATGTCCGTCAGAAACAGCCTTTGAAGGGATGTCCAAAGAGTAGTCTGCAGCAAGCCTCAATGCCTGTTCTCTCTCCCCTATCACGTATATTATGTCGCCGTCCTGCATTATTGTATTCGGACCGGCAAGTTTCTGACTTACACTTTTTATTATACCCTTCTGCCTGGTTGTCTCACGCCTTATTTCCAGCACAGTAAGTCCATAACGGTTGTGTACGTCAAGCTCAGCCACAGTCTTTCCCTTAGCCTTAGATCCGGCCCCTACGACAAAGCGCGAAAGATTTTCATCAAGACGATATTCACGCACAAGTTCGTCGAGAGATTTTGTCTTGTGCTCCTTATCCTTGTCGCCATCATTTTTCTTGACAAGCAGCCACTTGCTGAGCGGCAGAAGCACGATGATGCCGATGACAATGCATATCAGTCCGACAGGAGTGAACGAGAAAAACGACAACGGAGCATAGCCATTCTCAGAAAGAACGCCCTGAATAACAAGGTTGGGCGGCGTACCGATAAGCGTCAGCATACCGCCAAGGCTGCTGGCAAAGGCTAACGGCATGAGCAGGCGCCCCGCACTTATGCCGGCCTTGGCTGCAAGACTCACAACGATAGGCAACATAAGGGCTACCGTACCCGTGTTGCTGACGAATGCCCCAATAACGGATGTAACTGTCATAACCAGAAGAAACAGGCGCAGTTCGCTGTCGCCTGCCAGCTTCATTATGCGTCCGCTTATCATCTTTGCAAGTCCTGTCTGAAATATAGCTCCGCCAACAACAAACAGGCCTACCATCATTATCACCACCGAATTTGAAAAGCCTGAAAGAGCCTCTTCTGGCGTCAGTATGCCCAACGACATAAGCAGTATAAGAGCACACAGGGCAACAATGTCTGAACGTATTTTTCCTATTGCAAAAAAGAAAGCGGAAACAGCAAGTATTATTAATGTCGTTATCATATAAACAAGAATAGTTTTCTGAATCAGTCTATCAAAAAAAACATGACATACACCTACGGCCGCAAACCTGCCAGCACGACAGACATACAGCTCAGGCAACCATGTTATATGGTTATATGCAAAGATAACCATTTTAAAAGAAAGACTGCTGACGGGCTTCTCTTTTTTACTATCCTTTAACGAAACAAATAAAACCTGCACTCCGTGCTACATAACATTTAACTTTTAAAAATAGGTGCACAGGATTGCATTTTAACCGAAAAGCAGTATTTTTGTAACAAAGTTAATCAATACAGTAAAGATGAATCTATTTGCCAAACGAATATCCGACCTTCTGAACATCAACATAAAATATGTTGACAACACCCTGGAGCTGCTCGACTCGGGATGCACCATCCCCTTCATAAGCCGTTACAGGAAAGAACGTACAGGAGGGCTTGACGAAGTTCAGATAACACAGATTTGTGAACTGAACGAGCGCATGAAGGAAACCGCCAAACGTAAGGAAACCATAATAAAGACAATAAGCGAACAGGGTAAACTTACCCCCGAACTGGAAAAGCGTATTAACGAATGTTGGGAGCCGGAAGTGCTTGAGGACATCTACATGCCCTACAAGCCGAAACGGCGCACAAGGGCCCAGGTGGCAAGGGAGAACGGCCTCGAACCGCTGGCAACAATAATAATGCTGCAACGCGACAACGCCCCCGAGACAACAGCACGGAGATTTATAAACGAGAACGTCAAAAGCGAGGAAGACGCCATAAAGGGAGCTTTGGACATTATAGCCGAGAATGTCAGTGAGGACGAACGCTCACGTAGCCAGCTGCGCAATGCCTTCAGACGCGGGGCAATAATAACCTCGAAAGTAATAAAGAGCAAGGCCGACACTGACGAGGCCGCAAAATACTCCGACTACTTTGATTTCTCCGAACCGCTGAAAAGATGCTCGTCACACAGATTGCTGGCAATGAGGCGGGGCGAGAAGGACGGCATACTGCGCGTAAGCATTTCTGCCGACGACGAAGAATGCGTTGAAAAGCTAAAACGTCTTTTCGTAAGAGGCTACGGCAGGTGTTCAACACTAGTAGGCGAAGCTGTGACCGATTCGTTCAAGCGTCTGCTTAAGCCTTCAATAGAAACGGAGTTTGCCACCCTGAGCAAGGAGAATGCCGACGGCGATGCCATAGCCGTATTTGCAGAGAATCTGCGCCAGCTTCTGCTTGCCGCGCCTTTAGGACAGAAGCGCGTGATGGGCATCGACCCAGGCTTCCGTACAGGATGCAAGGTGGTATGCCTCGACGAGCAGGGCAACCTGCTTCATCACGAAGCCATATTCCCCCACCCTCCGCGCAATGAACAGATAGAAGCATCAACACAGATAAAGGAGATGGTGAAAAAGTATGGCGTAGAGGCCATAGCAATAGGCAACGGCACGGCAAGCCGTGAGACTGACAGATTCGTAAAGACTCTCGGACTTGCAGACAGCATACAGGTCTTCACAGTAAGCGAAGACGGAGCTTCAGTTTATTCTGCCTCAAAGACTGCGCGCGAGGAGTTTCCCGACAAGGATGTAACCGTGCGCGGTGCCGTAAGCATAGGCAGGCGACTTATGGACCCTCTGGCTGAACTTGTAAAGATTGACCCTAAAAGCATCGGCGTAGGACAATATCAGCACGACGTTGACCAGGCCAAGCTGAAAAAAAGCCTTGACCTTACCGTTGAAAGCTGTGTCAACTCGGTTGGTGTAAACCTTAACACCGCCAGCAAACACCTGCTCACCTATGTGAGCGGCCTTGGACCGACGCTTGCACAGAATATAATAGACTACCGCACGGCCAACGGAACATTCAGCAGCCGTTCTCAACTGCTGAAGGTGCCACGGCTCGGCCCGTCGGCATTTGAGCAGAGTGCAGGTTTCTTGAGGATACCTGACGCAAAAAATCCGCTTGACAATACAGCCGTACACCCTGAAAGCTATAAGATTGTAGAGAAAATGGCAAAAGACTGTGGATGCAGCGTGACAGAACTGATTAAAGACAAAGACAAGCGAAAGAGCATCAGGCTTGACAGATATGTAAGCGAAAAAGTAGGCATGCCAACGTTAACAGATATTATGGCCGAACTTGAAAAGCCTGGACGCGATCCGCGCGAACAGCTCGAAGAGTTTGAATTTGATCCTAACGTGAGCACTCCCGATGATCTTGTTGAAGGCATGGTTCTGCCGGGCATTGTAACCAACATTACCAACTTCGGAGCTTTTGTCGACATTGGAGTTCATCAGGACGGACTGGTGCACATATCACAGCTTGCCGACAGATATGTAAGCGACCCCACACAGGTTGTCAAATTACATCAGCACGTAATGGTGAAGGTTATAGAGGTAGACCGCAGACGCAACAGAATATCGCTTTCGATGAAAGCCGTAGACAAGTAATGCCAAAGGCAGACAGGATGTCAGAGGGCATTTACGATGTCTGCAAGACTGAAAAAGGACACATCCTGCCGCCGCTACACACACGACAATATAACGGACAAATGTCTGGACATTAAACTCCTGCATTTGTCCGTTATGTTTTTTCAATCCCAATAGTGCATAAATTAAGCGGAAACGTCATATTTCTTACACATTGGATTTCGTTGATGCGCTCAGGCTGAGATATTTGAAAATAAAAATCCGACGGGCGTAAAAATGCCACAAATCCGTGTGCAATTGTAACATACATTCAATCAAGACATTACATACACAATAAATGTTTTGTGCATTATTTTCTTGCCATTTACACATCAAAAACCAATTATCTGATGCCCGGAAATGGCCGTTTTGCCTTAAAGAAACTGCCGTTTTACGATGCAAAAGACAGTATTTTGTCATACAAAAGACATTGTTTGAATATGCCAAAGCCTACATTTCGTCATTATATGTAAATATAATTTACCTAAAAGACTGACTCTATCTTATTGCGTTCTCTATTTTATCTAAAATTTATGACATAACTGAAATATCATTATGCACATCCATCCGCCGTTTTTACTTACACAAAGCAAAACGCATAAACTCGTGGCCAGATTACAGGAAGCACAGGCTCAGGCATGCCGAATACAGCCAATAAAAAAACAATAACAAACACAAGCAGCTTATTAAGATACACCGAAACGTAAGAATCGTCATAATCCCCCAATAAAAAAAGGAGCATTCAGGAGAGTCTGAGGCCATACAGTCGGGCGTATGTCACGCTGCGCCAAAGGCCCTCTCCCAAATGCTCCGCAATGCTAACTCTCTCTATTAATTAAGCCACGTGCAATCAATGCTTAACGATAACCTTGAAGCTCTTATGGTTTCCGTTGGCATTTACGTCAAGAATATACAATCCTTCAGTCAGGTCGTCAACATTCATTGTGTTGCTTACGCTTGTTGTTGTCATAGACTTAACACAGCATCCCTGAGCACTATATAAGCTGATACGTGTGCTGACGCCCTCGAAAGGCAGGTCTATATGCAGCTCTGATGCAACAGGATTCGGATAAACAGCAGCCTTTGTCTGCTCTATTTCCTTTTCTATACTTGTAGCATTAGCTTTAAGGTCTGCCACATACGCATATTTACCAAGGTCTTTCATACACCATCCTGTTATATATCGTCCATTAGGCGAAAGGTCCATCACGCCGCATATTGTATGTCCGTCAAGATCAATACCGAGATATTCTGTCAGATATCTGTTCATCTCAACCATTCCTGTCTCTTCGCTCCAAATCCATGCACTATTACCAGTTCCAAGCTGACCAACCACGAAAGATCCGTCGTTTGTCATGTCATATACCATGTCATCTGCACCTTCTTCAGGATTAAGCAGCTGCAATCCTTTCTCTTCGCTCCAAAGCCATGCACCCTCTACTGCATACAAAGAATTACCACGGCCACCAATAATCTTTCCGTCTGAAGACACTGCGTTACACATACCCAACAGTTTCGACTGCATGTCAAGATATCCTGCTGCTGTATCGCTCGTGTCAAGGTCATCTTCTGTCATTTCAGGATCTTTAAACATAAAGCTATGGTCATATCCTCCATCTGCGTTTTTACGCCAAACAGAGCTAAACCAAGGTCCGTGATGATCCTGCCAACCAACGATAACACTACCGTCATAGCTTGCTTTATAGGCCAATGAAGCACGGTTCATTGCTGCAAACTTATTACCCAGGTCTATCAATTTGCCGTTTACCCATGCTGCTGCGTCACATCTGATGGCGCTACTTGCAGTTAACTGCTCATAAGCATAAACTCCACCAACAACAGTTGAACCGTCTCCTGATATATCATACGCATTTGATGCAACGCCATCTGATAAATATCCGGTACCAGAAAGTCCTGTCCATTCACCCGTTTCAACATCGTATATAGCAGCAGTGTATCCGCTTACACTTTCAGCCTTTTCCTGGTGGAAGAAGGTCCCGTTCTCTGCACAGATATTAATTGAAGACTCCTCATTTGCAATGCCGAACAAATTGCAGTTATCAGCATCGGCAATATCCACCTTATTCCAATTAGCACCCATGTCTGAGCTTTCATAAACATTGCCATTGTTTCCAACTATCATAGCTGTACCGCCAGAGAAAGAAACATCATTCCAACTTATATCTTCTGTACCAGAAGCAACTTTAGCATTAGTCCATGTTGCACCGCCGTCTGTAGTAATATATATGCTTCCTACGCACAATGCCATACCATTATTTTCGTCAGCAAAACGTATACGGTTGAACACCTGTGTGTTTTCATCAGAATAAGGATTTACAGAAGCGCCTGCTTCATATACAGTTGTCCATGTCTTTCCGTAGTCTTCAGACTTCTGTATAAATCCATTGTCTGTAACCATAAAATAAATCTGGCCTACATGACAGAAACTTACAGGAACACCCTTAACACCTGTTGCAACTTCAAAAGTTTCAGAGGCATCTGTACTATACCAAACAGCACCTGTGCCATCCTCAAGTTTCATTCCCAACACACCATATTTGTAGCGATAATTTTCCTCTACAGGAATGAAATCCATAGCACAATAAACATCAACCTTATCTGTATTTCCGGCCGGATGTGGATCTACTTCAGACCATGAACTTCCATTATTGTTCGTAAAATAGAAACAGCCATTATATCCGCCTGCAAATCCATTGTATGTAGACAACCATGCCACAAATTTAAGACCGCCTTTCCAAGCCTGGATCTGACTTCCGGAACCACCTTCATTGTTGATTACAGCAATACTGGATGTCATCCAAACCTTACCATTATTGGTGGTCTTTGTCATATATCCTTTCTGCTTATCTTTGCTGGAGCCGACAGTAAATAAGCTTGAGCCTTTAGCGCGAGAAAATTCGGTAAAATTAATGTCTATATCTTTTAAAGTTGTTTTTACCCATTCTGAGAAAACATTAATTTTATCACTATGCATAACAGCTGCTATGCTCGCGCCGTCATCTGAGTAACGGCCTAATCCTCCCACACCATTTCCGGCAGATATACCGCCTATAGTTTTTATATCTCCTGTAGTTGGTGTCCATATTTCATAAGGCTTACCTTGATCGACGAAAACAATTGCCTGTCCTTCATTATTCACACCACTAGAATAATACTGTGTTTCAGTAAACCATGCCTTCTTTCCATCATCACCGCTCTGTGCAAATACTGCGCATCCGCCACAAAAGCCGGCAAGCATAAGTAAAAAATGTTTTTTCATAATTATATAAATTTAGATTCGTGAATAAAAGTTTTCCCAAAATTATTACATTTAAAAATTAATGCAAAGAAAACCTTATGGACAAAGGACGGGACACGTTTGTTAAAATATGTTTCATCATTGATATTAAAGAATTTACGACATATTATTATTCAGAAAAATATGTTACCTTTGCGTTAAAGTTTACTGCATTTAAAATGATGAAAAACCATATAAAACTCATATCAAGTCTTATTTTACTATTCATTTCAGCTCTTATAATAACAGGATGTGCCAATAAAAAAGAAGAAGGACAAGCTCTATTTGAGAATGGACTGAAAAATATGAAAAACGGCAATCTGCCGATAGCATACAGACAAATACGCCAGGCTGTCATGGTGTTTGAAGAAGAGAATGACAGTATCGGCATGTTTGAAGCAAAAACCCATCTCAGTCTTTTATGCAGTGTCATCGGACAAAAGAAAGAAGGTTATGAGCTGATAAAATCTACACCATATTTCCATGTAAAGCGTAAAGGCATCTATAGTTCACAATACTATTGGCGCATGAAAGCATATTATGCCTTTACTCTTGAAAACGACTACCAAACGGCCTCTGTCTGCATAAACAATCTCCTGAAGCTTGACAGTATAGATTTTCCTGAAAAAAAGACTTACCTTTACATGGACAAGGCCAACCAGGCGGAAATGTATTTGATGACAAAACAGACAGACAGGGCATGGGAAGTAATCAGAGAACTGGAAAACAACCCTTTGAAAGATGACCAATATCTGTCGCAGACATATTATATACACGCCCTTCTGCTTATGCAGGAAGGAAAGGCTGACAGTGCATGTGCGTATGCAAGACGAAGTATAGAATACTCTTCAAGATACAATGCCCCTGAAAACGAAGCCAACGCAATGAAAATAATAATGAAAAATGACAGTGCCAAAGGAGACATTGCTTCATATATCAGACAACGCAACTCTTATGACAGCCTGACAAACCATATAAGGGGAAACGAAATAACACATCATATTGCTGTTATTCAGGAGCAGCATAAGTTTGATTTGACGCTTAAAGAAATACAGAGAAAGCACATGGAAAGAAATCTATGGTTCGGTGGATTTACCATCGGCATCGGAGCTTTATGTGTAATAATTTTCCTGATATACAAGCAGAATAAGCTGAAACTTAAGTCTGAAACAGCTGAACGCATGCGCCTTGACCAGGAAATAGAATACAAAAAACTGGAAAATGAGCTATTGACACTGAAAATGCAACAAACAAAAGAGGAACTGCAGAAGCAGCACGACGACAATGCAGATGCGATAAGACAGCTGGCATCATCTGACGACAGAAAGAACACTAACACCAGACTGAAAATGCTGGAAGCCACACTGAACACTAACCATAATGCATTCATCCAATACATCAACAAGAACTTTCCGCAGCTTACGCATAATGACATCTTAATATTAGGGTTTATGCGCATGGATATGAAACCTCAGGAGATAGCCTCCGTATTAGGAATTTCTGTAGACAGTCTGCATAAAGCAAAATACAGACTGCGCAAAAAATTATCCGTAGACTCAATGGCTGCACTAACCGAGTTCACCAAAAACTGGAACGACAACGATTAACAGTATAAAAAATAAGCATCCTGCAAACCGTTGCAATAAACACGGTTGCAGGATGCTTATTTCCAGGTTTAAAAATTTAAAAGCCGTAAACGTTTATACCTTCATCTTAAACCTCTCATCATAATAACAAAGTGCAGCACCTATGGCTGTACAGAATTCTGAATTCTCAGGAATGACAAGTTTCACGCCATAAAGTTTCTCGATTGGCGGGAAAACCATTCTGCACTGCGGCAGTAAGGTCAGGTTACCAATCATTATATACTCACGGATGTTGCTGCCCAACGATGCCAAGACTGCAGACTGGCCAACAGACTGCAGCACCATCCAAATTAGTCCAATAGCAATGTCTTCTCTCGAGGCGTCACTCTTGGCATTGCCAAAAAGTGAGGCAACGGCACTCATAGGCAATCCGGGCAGCGGATGAGCGCTGATATCCTTAATGCGCAGATTTACGTTTGACACATCTCCTTTTACAGCAATCTCTGACACAGTACGTATGTCATCTGTCTTCAGCATAAGACGCGCCAAACCCTGCAAAGTTCCGCCTCCAATCCCTATTCCGCCAATGTGCTCTATCTTATCGCCGTCACATTTTACAAGAGATGTTCCGGTGCCCATGCTCACAACAATTATCTTGTCCCTTCCTGACTCATGTCGGGCGCCAAGTCCGTCAGCTATAAACTCGTTAGCTTTATCGGTAGGCAAGCCATAAACAGGTTCGTTTATATATGCGCTGCCAACACCTGTAAGCATAACATGCTCTACATCAGAAAGTTGTATCTTATTGTCATACAGATACTTTCCGAATGCGCCATATAAAGAAGTAACAGGGTCTGTTGCCTTGACACGTATAGGCGAAACAACATGCCCGTCACGTATTCCAACTATTTTTGTCGTACTGATTCCGACATCAATACCGATAACTATTCCCATAATATTTAAACTTTTTACAAAGACAATGATTAGCAAGAAAAAAGCCTAAGCAGAGCTCACTCTATAATATAAAGAAAAACCGCAACCTCTCATCAAAGAGATTGCGGTTAATATATAAGATTCGGTTACATCTTATTTAACTTTCTCAACGATAGCCTTGAAAGCCTCAGGATTGTTTACAGCGAGGTCAGCAAGAACCTTACGGTTAATCTCGATACCAGCCTTGTGCAAAGCACCCATAAGTGTTGAGTAGCTCATATTCTCAAGACGAGCTGCAGCATTGATACGCTGTATCCACAAAGAACGGAAGTTACGTTTCTTGTTACGGCGATCACGGTAAGCATAGGTCAAACCTTTCTCCCATGTATTCTTGGCAACTGTCCAGACATTTTTTCTAGCTCCGTAGTATCCACGAGTGAGCTTTAAAATTCTTTTTCTTTTTGCTCTTGAAGCAACGTGATTTACTGATCTTGGCATAATTTTTTTCCTCTAATTTTTGTTCGACATTGATTAACGGAGACACAGCAAGTCGCGTACCTGCTTCATGTTGCTCTGGTCTACGATTGTCTGGTGTACCAGATTACGTTTCTGCTTCTTTGTTTTCTTAGTCAGGATGTGACTGTGGTAAGCATGATGTCTCTTAATCTTACCTGTACCGGTGAAACGGAATCTCTTCTTTGCACCGGAATTTGTCTTCATTTTTGGCATTTTTTCTTAAATTTAAATTAGTTGTTATTTATTAGCTGTGGCAACGTATATACCAGGACGTTACGCACATATTTATTATTTCTCGTTAATTAGTCGTTTCCTTCACTGAGCTTTTTCAGTGCATCAGCTCCGTTCTTGGCGTTATCAAACAAGCCACCGGCTGCAGAAACATTCTTCTCTGCAACGCTGTCAGCAGCTTTTGCTTCAGCCTCACGACGCTCACGGTCCATCTTCTGCTGGCTCTTCTTGGCAACGCCAGCCTTTTTCGGACTTAGATAAAGGAACATCTTCTTGCCCTCAAGTGCCGGCATCTGCTCAACTTTACCATATTCTTCCAAATCGTTAGCGAAACGCAACAACAGCACCTCACCTTGCTCTTTAAACAAAATTGAGCGGCCGCGGAAGAATACAAAAGCACGAACCTTATTGCCTTCTTCAAGGAACTCTTTCGCATGCTTCAACTTAAAGTTGTAGTCATGCTCATCGGTCTGAGGTCCGAATCTTATTTCTTTAACCTCTTGCTTAACCTGCTTTGCCTTAAGTTCCTTAGCACGTTTTTTCTGCTGATAGAGGAATTTACTATAGTCGATGAGACGACATACAGGTGGCTGTGCATTAGGAGATATTTCCACAAGGTCAACACCTTCCTCACGCGCCATCTCCAACGCCTGACGTGTTGGTACTACTGTTGATCCGTTATCACCTACGATACGGACTTCCTTTACGCGAATTTGTTCATTCACGCGATAATGATTGTTCTTGTCGTTCTTCATTCAACTATTTCATTCAACTATTTTATGAAAATCGGGTGCAAATTTACTATTTTTCAATCAATCAACAAAAATATTTCTTACCTTTTTTATCTTTATCGTCAAAATCATTATGACGGACATGTCTTGCACACCTAAATTATTGACTTACATATACATTTTTGATTTCCAGAATGTAAGCATCATGGTATCCGCCATGCGAACCGCCGTACCATTTGCTTATTTCAGGATTGAGAAAACACTCTGGCTTGATGTTGTCTTTATAAAGCTTTTCACACTCAAGCGTAAGACGTGCCTGCTTAAACGTAACGCTGCCGCATTCTGTGTCAACCGGCATAAGTCCTGTTGCCTTGACTTTATCACATTCACGACCTGACTTTGAACCGCAAAGATTGTATATGCTGCGCATATCTGGATCTTTTCCTAGAAAGGACAACGTCACAACGGCATTGTCTTCAATAAAATCATGAGTAAAACGTTCGGGCCTAACAAATATCACGGCTACAGGTTTATTCCATAACCATCCTACACAGCCCCATGAAGCTGTCATGACATTAAAATGGTCTCTGTTTCCTGATGCTATAAGCATCCATTCTTTGCCTATTGCTTCTATAAAATTGTCGTTCAGAGTTTTTATATCTACCTTCTTCATCTTCTGTCATTTATAAATAATAGTTGCAAAGATAATGCAAGATTACAGCAAAGCAAAACTAAGAGCCGAGTTTTTGTATTGCCGGCAAAGATATTGTCATATTTGAAAAAGATTTCTTTTTGAAATATGCATAAAAAAATATGAAACTGCCCTGCTTACTGAGGACAGTTTCAGATAAAAACTTAAACATTCAAACTGTTATGGTATTAACACTTTTGACGCAACATCGTTTATGCAAACCACATACATACCAGACTGAAGAGCAACCGACATACTGCCGGATTCTGATGCCGCCGAATATACTTTCTGCCCGGCCAATGTATAAACAGAAACTGCCGAACCATCATTCATATTATCTATGTTCAACATTCCCGGCACAACTCTAATCAGCGGCATTTGTCCCTCTGAAACAGAAGTAATTGATGTTGTTGTGGTCATGAAGTCTTTCCATTGTTCTGCCTCTTTATACTTATCGATACTTTCTTCAGGAACAAGCAACTTGCACTTGTCTACCGGAGTGAGATTAAAGACATAAGAACCGAGACTTGGAGGCTCAACGGCATAAACGCTGAACTGCTGCAAACCAGATAACCCGGAGAAGCACTCTGTACCTATATGTGAAACGCGACTGCCTAAAGACACACTGAGCAATCCACTGCAATCCTGGAACACGTAATCGTCTATATATTCAACACTTTCGGGCAACGTGATATCATCTAAAGATTTACATGAATAAAAAGCACTCCAGTCTATACGGGTAAGTTTGTCATTCCAAGCTATATCTTTAAGTGCCGTACACTCAAAGAATGCTCCATTTCCAATAGTCTCAAGGTTTGCGCCCAAAGTCAGCTTCTCTAAAGCCGTACAGCCTTGGAACATCTTTACGCCTATCTCTTTATAAGAATCAGGAATAGTAACTTCTGTCAGTGAAATACATCCCTGAAATGCACCCGAAGCAAAAGAAACAACATGGTCAGGAAGCACAAGAACAGACAGTTTTGCACAGTCTAAAAACGCCTGGATTTTTACTGTCTGCAAAGCATTCAGGCCAGACATATCCAGACTGGTTAATCCGCACCCGCTAAATGCCCCTTTACCGATGGTCTCTAAAGAAGTATTGAAATGGATGTCACTAAGCTGAGAACATTCTACAAAAGCATTCGTGCCAATCTCCTTCAATGATACAGGAAACGATATTTCCGTAAGTGACGAACACAACTTAAAAGCCTCCTCGCCTATTGTCTCTACCTTGTCACCAAAGGTAACAGACGACAGACTATAGCAGCTGTTAAACGCTCCGTCAGGCACAGATGTAACCTCTGCCGGAATAATAATTTTATCTATTGCAGCACAATTATAAAAGACAGAATTTCCCATACTCTTCAACGAGGTTGGCAAAACCACATTCTTCAGTTCTGTGCAACTTGAAAAGCCGGCACGTCCTATAGTTTCAAGACCATCAGGCATCACAACTTTTTCAAGAGAGGTACAATCTAGGAATGCGCCGGCGCCTATCGTCTTTACATTCTCTCCAATCACTATGCTCTTAACGTTCGTATTACCGTCAAAAGCATAGTCTGCAATCTCATTAACACCTTTCAAATTTGCATCAGAATTCATGTCGATGTCTGTCTCATCCCCCTTCCAAATCTCAAGCACAGTCTTGTCATCAGACAGTTTGTAAGACGTTTCGGGGTATCCTTGTGCAAAAACTGAAGATGCAGCACAAAGAAATATTGCCGCAAATGCACATCTACGCAAATTAAATCTCCTGATTCTTTTCTGCTCTAAAAAATAAGTAAATTTTTCCATACACTTTTTATCTTTAGTTAAACAATTGATTGCAGAGCTTTATCGTAACCATTTTTCGAATTAACCCATATACTAATACCAGACTTGTTTTAAGAGGCATCAACAAAATTCCATTTTATAACAGCCATAAAAATACGGCTACATGACACACATCCGACAAATGTATCAAAAAAGGAAATAAGTTTCCAAATATATGACATTTTCTATATGAAACAAGATAATGTCACCATAAAAGACAATAAATTAACAATTATTTTGTAATTAAGTGGAGAAACGACGCTTCCTTGTCTTATGGAGACATCTATCTACAACGTTCGCAACCTTTATATAATATAAGGTATGACAAGCTATCTCCCGCCCCATCATTTGACAGGCCAGCCAACGATAAAGATCAAAATCCATACATTAAAATAACATGTTATCGCTATCGTTTAATATAGGATGCAGCCCGGCATTATAAATTCAAAAAATGTTTTTTTGTTTTGCATTGCTCTCTCCTTTCATTATCTTTGCATAGTCAAAAAACAAGATAAACAAAGAAATTATGAAAGTAACTGGATTTTTAGACCACTGCAACATCAACGTAACGGACATCGAACGCAGCATTAAATTCTACGAAGAGGCTGTAGGACTGCACGTCAATTCACGTATGGAAGCGAAAGACGGCTCGTTTATTATAGTAAAACTTACAGACGACAAAGGTCTGTATGAACTTGAACTTACCTGGCTTAAAGACCATCCGCAGCCATACGAGCTGGGAGACAACGAGAGCCACATCTGTTTCAGAGTTGCAGAAGACTATAATGAGGTGTTTGAATTCCACAAGTCAAAAGGATGGGTTTGTTATGAAAACCATGACATGCATCTCTACTTCATCAACGACCCTGACGGATATTGGATTGAAATTCTACCGGTAAAGAATAAAAGCGACAAATAACATTTGCGACAGAATAGCACAAAAATCTGCCAATGATATTTGCATAGTCTGCCTATACAAAAAAGTATTTTGCACATACTTTCACTAAAAACGCAGCCTTACGCAATGGCGCATGATATTACTATGTCATACAAAATAAAAAGAGGTAAAAGACGCATATTGTCTTTTACCTTTTTTATATTATAGCATTCGCCAGAAATTACATTTCAGTTGCCTTCAGCTGCTCTGCAACCTCATCATTAATTTTCTTTGCGAAATCTTCCTTAGTCATTGTACCCTGGTCACCCTGTCCCTGCTTTCTTACAGCAACAGTGCCGTCAGCCTGCTCTTTCTCGCCTACAACAAGCATATAAGGAATACGCTTCATCTCGTTGTCGCGTATCTTACGTCCGATTTTCTCGTTGCGGTCATCAACAATTGTGCGCACTCCAACTGAATCGAAATACTTAGAAAGCTGAGCTGCATAGTCGTTGAACTTCTCGCTGATAGGCAGAATTGCCACCTGATCAGGTGTCAGCCACAACGGGAAATGACCTGATGTATGCTCAATAAGCACGGCAGTGAAACGCTCGAGTGAACCAAACGGAGCACGGTGAATCATCACAGGTGTCTTCTTCGTGTTGTCATCGTCTGTATATTCAAGCTTGAAGCGCTCCGGCAGGTTATAGTCAACCTGGATTGTTCCGAGCTGCCAGCGACGGCCGATGGCGTCCTTAACCATAAAGTCGAGCTTAGGACCATAGAATGCAGCCTCGCCATACTCTATCTTGGCGTTCAGGCCTTTCTCCTTACATGCATCGATAATAGCCTGCTCTGATTCAGCCCAAACCTCGTCCGAGCCTATGTATTTCTCGTGGTCGTTAGGATCGCGCAGAGAAATCTGAGCCTCAAAGTCAGTAAAGTTGAATATTGAGAACACCGTATTAATGATATCCATTACTCGCAAGAACTCGTTCTTTACCTGGTCAGGACGGCAGAAGATGTGTGCATCATCCTGAGTGAACGAGCGCACACGTGTAAGTCCGTGGAGCTCACCGCTCTTTTCATAGCGGTAAACAGTGCCGAACTCAGCAATACGCAAAGGCAGGTCACGATATGAACGCGGTTTCCATGCAAACACTTCGCAGTGATGAGGACAGTTCATCGGCTTCAGCATGTATTCCTCATCGTCCTCAGGAGTATGTATCGGCTGGAATGAGTCCTTGCCGTAATGAGCATAGTGACCTGAAGTTACATAAAGATTCTTGCTTCCGATATGCGGAGTGATAACCTCCTGATAGCCGTAGCGCTTCTGTATACGGCGCAGCATATCCTGAAGGCGCAGGCGCAACTCTGTTCCTGCAGGCAGCCAGATAGGCATACCCTTGCCCACACGCTCAGAGAACATAAACAGCTCCATCTCCTTACCTATCTTGCGGTGGTCACGTTTCTTGGCCTCCTCAAGCATAACGAGATACTCGTCGAGCATCTTTTTCTTCGGGAAAGAGATACCGTATATACGCGTCATCTGCTCGCGCTTTGCGTCACCGCGCCAGAATGCTCCTGCAACGCTTGTTATCTTTATCGCCTTAATAGCGCCAGTGCTTACGATGTGCGGACCTTTACAAAGGTCAGTGAACTTACCCTGAGTGTAAGTTGTAATCTCACCGTCGGCAAGATCCTGCTCTATATGCTCGCACTTATAGTCCTGACCGTCGGCCTTAAACTCCTTCAAGGCGTCTGCCTTAGATATTTCTTTTCTTACAACCGGCTCGTCTTTTGAGGCCAGTTCCTTCATTTTCTTTTCTATCTTCTCGAAGTCGCCTTCCTTTATGACATCGCCTTCCTTCGGCATAACGTCATAGAAGAAACCGTTTTCTATAGCAGGACCAAAGCCAAACTGTATGCCCGGATACAACTCCTGAAGAGCCTCTGCCAGCAAATGGGCTGATGTATGCCAAAATGCATGCTTGCCTTCCTCGTCCTCCCATTTGTAAAGCTCTATCTTTGCATCCTCGTTAATAGGGCGATTAAGTTCCACTGTCTCACCGTTTACGCCGCAAGCCAACACGTTGCGCGCCAAAGCCGGCGATATGCTTTCTGCAATCTGAAGCCCCGTTACACCCTGTTCATACTCACGAACAGAACCGTCGGGAAATGTGATTTTTATCATAACAGCTTTTGTTTAAATCTATTTTGGGCACAAATTTAACCATTTATTTCTTGACATGATACATTTTATAGTAAAATTTTGCAAACCAGTGTATTTTTATCACGCATTTATAAATAAAATGTAGATGCATTAATAGTCATGCAATTTTCTTACAGACAAAAGCGTAGACATTAATAATATATATATTCACGCAGAAATGCATATACGGGCACTCTCCGTTATGCCTTGAAATAAAGCGGACGATATAATAATTTTCATAAAAAAGTATTCTTCGATTAAACCAAAAGCAGTTTTATCAGTCTTATAATTGTAAACGGATTAAGACTGCTGCTCTAAACGGCGTAAGGTACCAACCGCACAGAGTCAGTTGTATCCCAATAAATCAGAATAATAAACTTAAAAGTAGAAACTTATGAAAAAAATTATTATGTCTCTGGCCATAGCATTCATGGCAATAATGCCTACAATGGCACAGGACAACAAAGTTGAGAAGAAACAGCTTACACCGGAAGAGAGATTTGAGCGCAAGGCTAATGCTCTGTCTGACAAGATGATGCTTGACGACGCCACAAAGGCAAAGTTCGTACCGATGTATACAGAATACCTAAAGGAGCTTAAAGAAGTATGCCCCAATAAAGAGGTTGCCAAGAAGCCTTGCTCAGAACTTACGGAAAAAGAAATTAGCGAACGTATAGAAAAGCGCTTTGACGCCAGACAGAAACGCCTTGACGTTGAAAAGAAATATTATAAGAAATTTAAGACCGTGCTGAACGCACGCCAGTTGCAGCAGGTGTTCTGTAAAAACGGAAAAGGCAAACGTGCCTGCGCAAAATTCTCACCCCGTATGAACTGTAAAAACAACAAAGCATTCAAGCGCGGCCCACAAAACATGCGTCAGTGCAAAGGCGTATGCCCGGGCAATCAGGCAAACTGCGCCGGCAAGGAATGTAATAACAAAGAATGTCCCAATAATAAATAACATTGTTGTATAATTCCCCTCATATTTTTATGTCTTAATAATTTATAAGGCTTAAAATATGAGGGATTTCTGTTTCCATAAGCTACATCTGCCTATGCCATAAGATTATGCTGCATCTAAGATGTCTTGCATCAAATGCTTCTGTATTATTCCGGCGTATCTAAGCCACAGGCACTCTTACAAATTTGCGTTTAAGCCTTATTGCCTGCACTGTCTTTTGATTTATATTCATTATTACAGAAAAAAAGACAAAAAAAGAAGGAAAACCAGACTACCGACTGATAATTTTTTATACCTTTGCAGTATAACATAATCGCAGACAACACCTTATGGACGATTCTATATACAGTTTTTCATTATGCATAGCCCTGCCGTTGATGATATTCTTCGGCTTTTATTTTTTATTGGCGCACACGCCCGACAAGGCTATCTTCAGCAATTATATACATTCACGGCGCATCATGGGCATAGCCATGCTGCTGCTCGCCGCCAACTATTCGGTACATTTCTTTTACGGCATAAGGTTTAAGAATGTCAATGCCGCCATACTGATGAACCTCTCAACCTATTTTCTGTGCTACTGGCTCTTCAGTTCGGCACTCACAACTCTGCTCGACCGCTTCTACATCACACGCCACCGACTGCTCACCCACATCTGTCTCTGGCTGCTGTTCTCCGTGCTTTCGGCCATTGTTCTGCTTATGCTGTCCGAGGGCATAGCCCAAAAGACCGGACTGCTTATCATGGCCACATGGCTCGTGATCTACGGCTTGACTCTTGCCCGAAGGCTCGTCCTGGCATACCGCAGGGCGGTAAAGATTTTCGACGACACTCATTCCGACAACATCGGGGCCTACATACGCTGGCTCTCCGTCTTCACCTATTGGGCCGTCGTGTTTGGCGTTGGCTGCGGCCTGCTCACGTTCCTGCCCGACAAATACATCTATGTGTGGATACTTTCGTCGATACCTTTCTACATTTACCTGTTCCACTGTTACCATAACTACATGCTCTTCTATGAGAAGGTTGAGAATGTCATGGAGAGCGAGATTGCTTCTGAAGACGACATCCTGTGCGATGCCGACGCCGGTGAAATCTGCAGCGACGACTTGCCTACGTGCCATACCGATATTGCAGATAATATAAAGAAATGGATTGAAAATGAAGGCTATCTCATACAGGGACTTACGATAAAGGAACTTGCCGAAACCCTGCATACCAACCGCACCTATCTCTCTGTCTATATCAACACATCGCTCAACACAACCTTCCGCGACTGGATAACGCAACTGCGCATAGACTATGCAAAGCAAAGAATGGCCAACCATCCCGACCAAAAGATCACCGAGATAGCCGAAGCCTCAGGCTTCCTCTCGCAGAGCCACTTTATGAAGACTTTTAAAGACAAGGAAGGATGCTCACCAGCAAAATGGAGAAAGACCAAGAATAATTCATAATTCACAATTATTTCCAATCACCACAAGTAGCATATCCGCCAGAGCATTAGCCTTATTGCTTCTCTGAAACAATTCTCCCTACAAGCGGCATATACCAACAAGACTAATGTCCGGCTGATTTGTAATCTGCCGGAATTAAGTATAAGGATTTT